>Ga0129310_1002876_pt1 | contig 11964 bp, 16 predicted proteins | sample Go1ome_2_FD_94433 | JGI IMG/M metagenome (GOLD analysis project Ga0129310, IMG submission 94433) | Western lowland gorrila individual fecal microbial communities from Wisconsin, USA - Go1022A metagenome | ecosystem: Host-associated > Mammals > Digestive system > Large intestine > Fecal | place...
AAGGCGGTCTATGTAGATGCCCCGGACAAATCCAGCGGCAAGCGCAGGCAGAAGGTACATATCGAGTACGACCTTGTGGGCTATATTCCTGTGGATGAGCTGCTAAAAGCGGAACAGGCATGACCGAAATCATGCCTGTTCCAAGAAATTTGAATTTTACTGTCTTACCAGCAGAGAGCCATAAGCGCCTTTTTTGTTACTTAATAATTTTTAGCTAAAATCTGGAAATAAGCCTGCGGATGTGCACAAACCGGGCAAACTTCCGGCGCCTTCTCTCCTACATGGATATGTCCGCAGTTGCGGCAGACCCATACGACCTGTCCTTCTTTGCAGAAAACCTTATTTTCCTCTACATTTTTCAAAAGATCCAGGTATCTGGCCTCATGCTCTTTTTCAACGGCGCCAACCATTTCAAACAGCTTGGCGATATGGTCAAAGCCCTCCTCCTTCGCTTCTTTTGCAAAGGTGGCATACATGTCAGTCCACTCATAATTCTCACCGGCCGCCGCGTCTTTCAAATTCTCCGTAGTTGTACCGATTCCGTCATGCAGCAGCTTAAACCACATTTTTGCATGTTCTTTTTCATTGTCTGCCGTTTCCTGGAACAAAGCGGCGATCTGCTCATATCCCTCTTTTTTTGCTTTCGAAGCATAGAATGTGTATTTGTTTCTCGCCTGAGATTCTCCGGCAAAGGCAGTTTGCAGATTGGCTTCCGTCTTGGTACCCTTCAAATTCATAGTTTATCGCCCCTTCTTATTAAGAATGATTATTAACTATTTTATATCATCTTCTCCATGATTTGTCAATCAGAAAAAGGCTCTTTTGTAAAAATTAACAAATTGCTCATGATTTCTCTGCTCCTTTTCTCTAACAACATTCTTGTGATTTGACGAACATTATATTATACTAGAAATGTAAAAAGGGGGAGTTTTATGATTCTGACTATTGATATTGGCAACTCCAATATCACTATCGGGGCTTACCGTGGCAATGAGCTTTTGTTTTTAACCCGGATGGGTACCGATCGAACCAAAATGCCGGATGAATACGCGATTGCCATTCATTCTCTTCTTCGCTTGTATGGCTATCACGGCAGTGATTTGGAAGGTGCGATTATTTCCTCGGTGGTTCCTCCCCTTTCTGCCTCTTTAAAGCAGGCTATTACTCGTATTAAGCCGGTGCGGATTCTAACAGTGGGCCCCGGTATTAAAACCGGTCTGCATATCGCCATCGACAATCCGGCGCAACTGGGTGCTGACCTTGCGTGTGTATCGGTGGCCGCTCTGGAAAAATATCCTCTGCCTTCCATTGTAATCGATATGGGAACCGCAACTACCATCTCGGCGATGGATCGGGATGGCAAAATGCTCGGCGGTTCCATCCTTCCCGGCGTACGTATTTCTCTGGAGGCGCTGACTTCACGGACAGCGCAGCTACCGCAGATCGAACTATCCGATCCACCGCGAAGTATCATCGGCGCCAATACCATCGACTGCATGAAATCCGGCGTCCTGTACGGCACTGCCAGTATGTTGGACGGTATGATCGACCGTTACAAAGCAGAACTGGGTGAAGATCTGACCGTAATCGCTACCGGCGGCTTGTCCAAATCCATTGCGGTACTGTGCCGAAACGATATTGTCTTGGACGAAAATCTGGTTTTGGAGGGTCTGCGGATCTTATTCCAAAAAAACACAAAATAAATAGATTGCTTTGAGCTGTTGCGGCTTTTTTAAGGCCGTTAGCAAATAGAATGCGCTGTATCGGTAGGAACCGAACAGCAGCAAGGAGGATTTTTTATGGCAAAAGCAACAGAAAAAACTCGAAGACTGGTTCAGATGTCTATCTTAATTGCGATCATGCTGATCCTGGCGTTTACTCCGTTGGGGTACTTAAAAGTCGGTGTGATTGACATCACATTCATGACTATTCCCGTCGTCGTGGGTACAATTCTTTTAGGACCCGCATCCGGTGCGGTGCTTGGCGGCGTTTTTGGGCTGACCAGCTTTATCCAATGTTTTGGTATGAGTACGTTCGGCGAGGCGCTGCTGAACATAAATCCTTTTCTGACCTTTTTGGTCTGCATGGTACCCCGTGTTCTCATGGGATATCTGTCTGGTGTTATTTTCCAGCTATTGCACCGCGGTGGTAAGACAAAAATTCTTTCTTTCGCCGTATCGTCTTTATCCGGTGCGGTATTGAACACAGTTTTTTTTGTCACGATGTTAATGCTGCTGTTCGGCTCCAGTGATTATATGATGTCAATGCGCGGCGGCATGGGTCTGCTTTCGTTTTTAGCGGCCTTTGTGGGGATCAACGGCCTGGTGGAAGCAATCGTCGCGTTTATCTTGGGAACTGCTATCAGCAAGGCGCTGGTACAATTCTTGCCCCAAGAAAAACAAGCTTAAGAAACCAAAATGGGCGGCGTGGAGGAATCTGCGCCGCTTATTTTTCGTTTAGGAGGATTTTATGGAAACTTTATTTGAAAACCGTTACACCGTCAATCTTCGTATGCTCCGCTCCTTTTCCCGCGGCGCCAGCTTCTCCCAGAAATTTTTTTCCGCTTTTCCCTGGTCGGAATGGCGGTCTGCGCGCTGGCGCTAGTCTATTGTCTGCTATTTCTTCCTGGTGATTACAATGCGATGGTTTCGCCTGCGGTCTCTTTTCTCCTTTGTCTGATGCTGTTCTTCTTTCCCAGTTTAACTGCACAAATTGTCTACCGTAACACGAAAAAGCTGCACGGCGGTATTGTCCCGGAAACAGTTGTCCAATTTTCCAACGATGAAATCTCCATGACTGAGGGAACATTATCCGTTCGCTTTCAATACCGGCAAATTACAAAAATCCAGGAAACCGGGAATTTGTATGTGCTGATGCTGGGAAAGGACAGTGGAATTATCCTGGAAAAAAACTCCTTTACCATCGGGAATTTTGAGGCGTTTCGCTCTTTTCTTCCCGAAAAATGTCCCAAACGAAAAAAATAGCCATCCATTCACAACATAACAAATAAAAAAAGGTGCGCCTTTCTTTACAAGGCCGCACCTTTTTTGCAAACGATTCCTGAGCTTTTGGTCACAATTTCGATGTTTCTTCTATTTTAAAAACAGAATAATACAACAATCAAACAGCCTCTCTCAATACAAAAAACACCTTTTTTCATTTCTTTCCTCATTGTATTCCTTTTGGCCGTCATCTATACCAAACTCTATACGATCTACAACGTGTGTCACATCATCCGTACCTTTCTTCCGCTATGTCTCTTTGGGAGGTTCTGCCGTTTGAGAAGGCTTCTTTTGCCACGTTGTCAGTACCCTTAGCGCCAGATCTCTTTTCCTGCATAAGTCCATGCTGCTCTTTGTTCCAAGACCCCAGTTTTGCGGTGCAAAAAAGCATAGCAAAACTGCCATAAAATCTCAATACATGGACTAAACGGCCCATAGCGTCAAATTTCATGCATCATCCACTTTGCATGCCATCATAATTACTTTTTTAACACATACAGTTTTACACCAACTCGCACAATCGGCAATACGGCCCAAAAAATTGAATCGAGCCGCCCTTTTCCACAAGAAAGGATTCATCATATAGCCGTAAAAAGCATCTGCTTTTTTTGCGGCTTCCCTGATATCCGGCATCCGTTCTTCCGTGACCGATGCAAAATGCGGTTCGATATTGAAATCCACTAAACCGATGCCATCGTATTGGGACAGGCGGACAATGCCATCATCCAAATCCTTGGCTACAACCACCTGCCGTGCCATATTGATCGACCCGGCGCTCATCCCAATGGCAACGCCATCCCGCTCGCGCAGTGGCTCAATCAGTCTATACTCTTTGATATGGCGAATTTGTGTCAGCGTTGGGCCACCGGACAGCCAAATCACATCTGCTCTTTGGACCAGAGATACAGCTTCTTTTTGAGAAATGGTGAAATCTACCAACGCGGCTTCTTGAAAAGAAATTCCATGCACAAAAAAATCCCGGATATATTGCTGCAAATACTGCTGGGATTTTTCATGCGCCGAAAAATCAGAAGCCACCATTACAAAAAATCCCTGGGCCGGAAGATATCTGCGAAGTTCTGCGAGAAACATTTCTGTAAAACCATTGGGAAAACCACTTGTCACGAAATTGACCTTCAAAAAAATCTCCTCCTTCTTCATACGAAAAAGCGGATATAAAATCCGCTTTTTCTGAGCAAAGATTAGTTTTCTTTGTCAATGGGTTTCCAGCCCTCGCCAATGATTTCGCCGGCCTCAGTCACAACAATAAACGCATTGGGATCATGGCTGTGCACCAATGTTTTCAGCTTAAAAATCTCCGTTTTGCGCACAACAACCATAATCACATCCATCTCTGTACCGGAATAAGCGCCGCGCCCTTTTAAAATCGTCGCCGAACGGTTTAGATGCGCGATGATATCCTTGGTGATTTCATCGTTTTGAGTAGAAACGATATGTACCAGCTTCCCATTCTCCAATCCGTACAGAATACCGTCCATCACTTGGGCGCTGGCATACATGGCAATCAATCCAAACAAGCTTGCCTCAATATTGCGGTAAACAATGGCCGCCGCGGCCAGAACAAAGCAATCCAGAATCAGCATCATTCGGCCGATCGGGATGTGCGGTGCTTTCAGCTGCAAAAGCTTACCCAGAATATCTGATCCGCCGGTGGTAGAGCCGCGCATAAATACCACCGCCAAGCCCGCACCCATGCAAACGCCGCCAAACAGGCTGGCCAGCAGCGCATTGCCCGTGTAGGTGGGAAAATATACCACCACATAGTCCAGTACCGCCGACATGATCACGACTGACTTGAGTGTTTTCGCTGTAAAAGTTTTGCCCAAAATCAAAAATCCGATGATCACCAGCGGCACGTTGATGGCAAAATTCATCGCGCCGATAGGCAATCCCGTCACAAAGTTAATCAGCGTGGCAACACCACTGACCCCACCAGGCGCCACCTGATTGGGCGCTGTAAAACAAAGAATCCCCACGCCGTAAATCAAAGAACCGACCACATCATATAGGCAGTCCACGCAGAAGGTTTTGATTTTTCCGCTTTTTACCCGTTTCACTTCTGTCCCACCCTTTCCGTAAAAATTCGCATCGCCTTGTCAAACAAAAAGTACAGCCGCTCCCAATCGCCTTTCAGATACAAAAAGCCAAACAGTGCCTCTACCCCGGTCGCTTTGCGATAATCGGCCATCTGAGCGTTTTTGGGCACACTGCCGGTATGGGCATTTCTGCCCCGTTTCAGCATATCCCTCTCATCCTCCGTCAAAAGCGGCTCCAACCCATCGTAGACTGCCGCCTGGGCGGATGCCCGCACCATTTCCACCTTATGGGCATTGAGCTTTTTCGGCGGCATGCTGCCCGCCTCCACAATTCTTTTGCGAACCAGCAGCTCATATACGCCGTCGCCTACAAACGCCAATGTCAAAGGACTCAAAAGCTTTGGATTCTGTTCTTCCGGCGCCATAATATTGCTCCTTACTTAATATAGTCAAACTCAAAGTTCAAAATGCTTACCGTATCTCCTTCGTTAATGCCCATACGCTCCAGCTCTTCAATAATGCCGGATTTAATGAGGACTCTTTGAAAGTACTGCAAGGATTCATAATCTTCCATATCCACCATTCCCAGTGAAGACATCAGCCAATCGGCCTCTACGATATACACACCATCCTCTATCCGAATGGTGAAGGGACGCTTTCCGCCTTCCAACGGCTCCGGCTGCGGCGCAGGTTCCGGCTCGTACTGGCGGATTGGCGGCAATTGATCCAGCTGTGCTGCCACCGCATCGATCAAGGCGTCTACTCCCTGGCGTGTTGCCGCAGAGATGGAATAAAATGGCAGCCCTTTCCCTTCGATATAAGCTCGAAACACCTCGATCTGCTCCGGAGAGGCCATATCGCACTTATTGGCCGCTACGATCTGCGGACGAGAAGCCAGCTCCTCGTTAAAGTTTTGCAGTTCCCGGTTGATCGTTTCAAAATCTTCCACCGGGTCGCGTCCTTCGCTGCCGGATACATCCACAATATGGACATTCAGCCGGCAGCGTTCCACATGGCGCAAAAACTCATGTCCCAGGCCAATGCCTTCGCTGGCCCCTTCAATCAGGCCCGGGATGTCCGCCATAACAAACGACTTTCCTTCTGCCACTTTTACCATGCCCAGAACCGGCGTCAGCGTTGTAAAATGATAGTTGGCGATTTTCGGTTTCGCCTCGCTGACCATTGAAACCAGCGTAGATTTACCCACATTGGGGAATCCGACCAAGCCAACATCGGCTAACAGTTTTAGTTCCAATGTCACCTCGAATGCTTCACCCGGCAGTCCTGGCTTGGCAAAACGTGGGATTTGACGGGTTGCCGTAGCGAAATGACAGTTTCCCCATCCACCTTTGCCGCCCTTGGCTACTACTACTGGCTCATTGGTGGAAACATCGGCCAGAATCCGGCCGGTTTCTGCATCTTTGACCAGCGTTCCCAAAGGAACCCGGATAATCAAATCCGGCGCGCTTTTTCCAGTGCACCGTCCGGCTCGACCGTTTTCCCCATTCTGGGCAATAAAACGGCGCTTATATCGGAAATCCAGCAGGGTGGACAGGTTGGTATCTGCCTGGAATACAATACTGCCGCCCCGGCCGCCGTCTCCACCGTCCGGCCCGCCGGCCGCTACATACTTTTCCCGATGGAAAGATACGGCGCCATTACCGCCGTCACCTGCTTTAATGCGAATTTTTGCAACATCTACAAACATGAAAAACCTCCCCTTATGCTTTCTTCCTAGTATCGGCAAAAGCATAACAAAAAATCCCGAGGAGACCTCGGGATTTCCAAGCTTTGTTACTGAACGGGATAAATGCTTACCTTTTTGCGATCCCGGCCCACACGCTCAAAACGAACCTGGCCATCAATCAGGGCAAACAGCGTATCATCAGAACCACGGCCAACGTTCTCTCCCGGATGGATGTGTGTGCCGCGCTGGCGAACCAGAATGTTGCCGGCCAGTACATGCTGACCATCGGCACGTTTGACACCCAGCCGTTTGGACTCAGAATCACGGCCGTTTTTGGTGGAACCTACACCTTTTTTATGTGCAAAGAACTGCATGCTTAAACGAATCATTCGTTACACCTCCGAAACAATTATCTGAATGGTATTTCTGTAATCTTCTGCCAAGATTTTCAGATGCTCCAAAAGAGCCTCCAGCAGCAAAGCTGCTTCCTCTCCTGCGTTGGACGGTAAGAGAAGGGAAATCCGATTTTCCTCCACTGTGACCTCTGCCTTTTCTCCGAACTGTTCAGTAATGGCATTGGCAGTCAACTGAACTGCCGAGGTCACGCTGGCGCATACAATATCCCGGCCCGCGTCGGCATAACCGGCATGACCTTCAATTGAAAACGCCTTGAACTTTTGGCCCGATTTTTGAAACTGAGCGGTAATCATATCGGATTACGCTTTGATTTCCAAAATCTCAACCTTGGTGTAAGGCTGTCTATGGCCAAGTTTTCTTTTAGAAGATTTCTTCGATCTGTAAGTAAATACGGTGATCTTTTTGGACTTGCCGTTTTTCGCAATCTTTGCGGTCACGGTTGCACCGTCCACATAAGGCTTGCCGACAACGATTCCATCGTCTTTGCCAACTGCAACGATTTTGTCCAGTTCAACAATCTCCAGTTCCTCATAGGGAAGCTTTTCGACGTAAATCGTATCGCCCTGCTCGACGCGGTACTGTTTTCCGCCGGTTTCCAAAATAGCGTACATGTTAAGGCACCTGCCTCTTTCTTATAGACTCGCTGCCCAAAGGCGGCGCAAACGCGCACTTACAGCCAGTTGCATGCGGCATGGATTATCATACCATACAGATAGCGGCTTGTCAACTAAAAATGCCTGTTTTCCGCATAAAAAAGCCGATTTATTCCTGTTTTGCCGCCTTTTGGGCACTGGTCAGGGTGTTTTTCAAAAGCATCGTAATGGTCATGGGGCCTACGCCGCCTGGAACCGGCGTAATGTAAGAAGCCAACGGCTCAACTGCGGCAAAATCCACATCACCGCAAAGCTTTCCGTTTTCGTCACGGTTCATCCCTACGTCAATGACAACCGCTCCGGGTTTTACCATATCCGTGGTAACAAACTTTGCCCGGCCTACTGCCGATACCAGAATATCCGCCCGCCGGGTCACTTCGGCCAAATTTTTTGTCCGGGAATGGCAGATCGTCACCGTGCCGTTTTCATGCAGTAAAAGCATCGCCATCGGCTTACCAACAATATTGCTACGGCCGATAACCACACATTCTTTCCCGCTGACCGAAATACCAGTAGAATGGATCAACTCCATTACACCGGCAGGCGTGCAGGGCAGAAAATCGTAATTGCCAATCATAATTTTTCCCACATTTACCGCATGGAATGCGTCTACATCTTTTGATGGCAAAATCCGCTCAATCACCGCCTTCTCATCCAGATGACGGGGCAGCGGAAGCTGAACAAGGATGCCGTGGATCTTGGGATCCGCATTCAGCCGGTCCAAAAGCTGCATCAGTTCCTCCTGGGAAGTTTGCTCCGGCAAAGCATATTCCTCAGAATAAAAGCCCACCTGCTCGCAACCTTTCTTCTTGTTTTTCACATACACATGAGAGGCCGGGTCGTCCCCGACAATTACAACCGCCAGTCCCGGACGGATCCCGGTTTCTGCCATCAATTTCTGAGCGTCCAAGGCAATCTGCTCCCTTGTTTCTGCCGAAATTTTCTTCCCGTCAATTATTGCCATTTTTATCCTCCTCACCGCTTTATGCCCTATCCGCAAAAAGGACTTTCCACATTCGTTTTCCTGCTTTTGTCTTTGCTCCGTTTTGTCCGAAATCTATTTTTCTTCCGGATCGGGCATTGAGGTCTGCCCGCTTTCAGCTGGTTTTTCTTCGTCAGGCTGCTGCTCCTTTTCCTCAGGAACAGGCTCTTTTTCAACCTGCCCGCCGTCTTCTGGGGTATGCACAGGATTTTCCGCCCAATCCGGCTGTTTCTTTCCATAGAATTTGCCTTCCCGGATCAGCTGCGCCTCTTCGGTATCCACATACAACTTCAAATATTCCGGATCATTGCTGGCTTTCTTCTTTTGCAGAACCACCAGCATGATAATCAGAGCAACAATAGCCGAAAAAATCGCAAAAACCTGGGATACCCGCAGATTGCCAATCATCAGGCTGTCAGTCCGCAGACCCTCCACCGCAAAGCGCTCCACACCGTACCACATGGTATACACCAAGATCATCTGTCCGTCAAACTTCCGGCGCTTCGTCATCCAGACCAGCAAGAAGAAGCCCAGCAGACACCAAAGTGATTCGTAAAAAAATGTGGGATGTACTCCAATCGCATCCATTCCGCCCAAAGCGTCGACTTCAGCAGAAGTCAGTGTCGCCAGATATCGCTGTACCTGTGTGGAGCCAATTCCGCCGGCATATTCGCTGGTCATCCGCCACGGAACAGTGGTAGCGCAGCCAAACGCCTCCACATTGACAAAATTCCCCCATCTGCCAATGGCCTGCGCCAAAATCAGGCCGGCAGAGCACAAATCCAGCATCGGCAAAAAACGCACTTTCCGCCACCGGCACAAAAGCCAGCCGCTGAGCACTGCGGCAATCACGCCGCCGTAAATACCGATACCGCCGTTCCAAATCTTAAAAATATCCATCAGGTTATCCCGATACATATCCCAGGAAAAGGCCACATAATAAATCCGCGCACCAATCACGCCGAAAACGATCGCACCCAGCAAAACGTCGATGACCCGATCTCCATCCAGCCCGAATTTCTTCGTATTTTTCAAAACATACAGCATTCCCAGCAGAAAGGCACATGCAAAAAGAATACCGTACCATTTTATTGTCAGGCTGCCAATGGAAAAAGCGTCAGGATTGATCTCAAAGGAAAAACCCAACCCGGGAAAAGAAACGATCTGTGTCATACCAAAGCTCCATTCTGTTGTGTTTTCTCTGCTTGATTGCTCAGTCTCTGCCGCCAATCAGCTTAATCCAACGGCGAAATGACCGACAAAGCCGCATATTCTGTCCGGTAGTCCTCAGCCAGCCGCCGCTGCGCTTCTTCCAGAGTAGCGTTGGCTGCCGCTTCCAAAAGATCATACAGGCCTAAACCGGAAAAATGGGCGCCTACCATAGCATTGGCAATGGAATCCGGACGGTTAAGCATTCGGATATAACGGCTGTAAACCGCCTTTTTACCCCGCTCAAATGCCTCGAGAGAAATTCCTTCTTTCCGCACCCGCTCGATCTCGTTAAGAATCTCCTGCGCAGCCCGGTCCGGATCTTTCGATTCACCAGAAAAAATCAGCGCAGAAAAATCCTTTCCGCAGTCTGTTTCGCTGTCAAAGGTGGCGTTGATAAGACCGCCGTCGTACAGCCGACGGTATAACGGAGAAGCGTCCCCTGCCAAAACTTCGTTGACAATCTCATTGACAATGCTGCGAAGCACGTTGGTTTTGGGATCGGCAGGATGCACTTTCAGCCCCAGTGCAAACATGGGGGCGGCAACCGGAAATTTCTGTTCTATCCGTTTTTGTGACACCTGATCCGGCTCCTCTACAAAATTCCGCTCCAGATGCAGCTGAGACGCCGGACGAAGCACTTCATCTGTGATACGGACAACACTTTCCGGCGAAAAGCTGCCGGCCACTGTCAATACCATATTGTGCAGATTATAAAAAGCATGATAAGTCTCATACAGGCTATCCGCCGTAATTTCCGCGATACTTTCCACCGTTCCGGCGATATCAATGGCAATGGGGTGTTTCACATACATTGCCTTGAGCAGATTGAATAAAACCCTCCAATCCGGGTTGTCATCGTACATCTTAATCTCCTGTCCGATGATTCCCTGCTCTTTGCTCACCGTCTGCGGGGTGAAATAAGGAGTCGTGACAAACTCCAGCAGTATGCGAAGCGACTCTTCAAAGTGATCCGCGCAGCCGAACAGGTAAGAGGTTTTGTCAAAAGAAGTAAACGCATTGGCTGATGCGCCGGTCGCCGCATATTTAGCAAATGCGTCCCCATCCTCATTTTCAAACATCTTGTGCTCCAGAAAATGGGCCATACCAGCGGGGATGCGGGTAAAGTCCGCTTTCGGGTCGGTCCGGAATGCCATGTCCACCGAACCGTAATCAGTAGTCAGCATGGCATAGGCGGAACTGAAGCCCTCCATCGGATATAAAAGCAGCGTCAGCCCGGAAGGATGATCGATTTTCTGGTAGCTTTCGCGTACACGTTCGGAACGAATTTCCTGTTTCATTGGTCCTGTCCCTCCTTTTTTGCCGCTAAAAAGAATACCGTATCCAACGTAATCTGAGCAGCAGCAGCCTGAATCTGCTCTTTACTAATCCGAGCCACCTTTCGGGCATTTTCTATCGGCGACTCGTCAGACCCGCTTAAAATCTGAGTCAAATACCAATTTTCCAGTCCATTCAGGGTGTCAACGGTAGATTTCAGCGCATTATTGATGGTCAGGACAGTTGCATCCAGCTCCGCGTCGTCAAACGCTCCCTGCTTTACCAGTTCCAGCTGGCGCAGAATCTCCTCCTGCGCTTTTTGTTCGTTGCCGGTTTCCACCCCGCTGTCTACCATCATCATACCGCTCGCCTTGTCATAACGGGCAGCGCAGTAATAACATAAAGACAGTTTTTCCCGCACATTTTGAAACAAGCGGGAAAATGGCGTGCCGCCATACAGCGCCACCATCATCTTCATGGCGTCCACTTCATCCGGCGACGTAGTTTCGCCAGTGCGGAAGCCCATGACCAGCTTTCCCTGAGCAATATCCATATCCTCCCGTACCGTTCGGACCTGTTTGGCACTAACACAGGGCAAAGAAGCATCGTATGCCACCGGCTGACGCTGTGTTTTGGCAAATCGAGCGGAAAAGACCTTTTCTGCCGCCGATGGATCGCC
>Ga0129310_1002881_pt1 | contig 11934 bp, 9 predicted proteins | sample Go1ome_2_FD_94433 | JGI IMG/M metagenome (GOLD analysis project Ga0129310, IMG submission 94433) | Western lowland gorrila individual fecal microbial communities from Wisconsin, USA - Go1022A metagenome | ecosystem: Host-associated > Mammals > Digestive system > Large intestine > Fecal | place...
CCGCTGGCTTCCGCCTGCTGGGTCCCGATTGCCAAGATGAGCGGACGGGGACTCGGCTTTACCGGCGGTACGGTGGACAAGATGGAGTCCATACCGGGTTTCCGCACCAGTCTGGAGCCGGAAGCGTTCCTCGCACAGGTGCGCAAGATCGGCATGGCAGTCATCGGACAGACTGCGCACATCACACCGGCAGATAAGAAGCTGTACGCGCTGCGTGACGTGACGGCGACGGTCGATAATTTCGGACTGATTGCCTCATCGATCATGAGCAAGAAGCTGGCGGCGGGCAGCGATGCCATCGTGCTCGATGTCAAGGTCGGCGACGGCGCGTTTATGGAAAACGAGCAGGACGCGGAGACGCTGGCAAACCTGATGGTCGATATCGGTGACGATGCGGGCAGACGTACGGTCGCAGCGATCACCGAGATGGGACAGCCGCTGGGCTGCGCGGTCGGCAACAGTTTAGAGGTCATCGAGGCGATCGAAACCCTCAAGGGCAAGGGTCCGGAGGATATCACCGAGCTTGCGGAGAGGCTGGCGGGGATCATGGTTTATCTCGGCGGCAAAGCAGCGACCCCGGAGGCAGGACACGCCATGGCGGCAGAGGCGCTGGCAAGCGGCAAAGGACTTGCACAGTTCCGCAAGTTTGCCCAGGCGCAGGGCGGTGATCCGGCAGTCGTCGACGATTACACGCTGTTCCCGCAGGCAGCGCATCACCTAGAGCTGCTGGCTGAAACGGATGGCTATGTGCAGAAAATCGCAGCCAGAACGATCGGGCTTGCGTCGCAGCATACCGGTGCGGGCAGAGCAACCAAGGAGGATCAGATCGACCTGGCGGCAGGCGTCTATCTGCACAAAAAAGTCGGCGATGCCGTCAAGCAGGGTGATGTCCTCGCGACTTTCTACGGCAACGACCCGGCGAAGCTCGAAAACGGCAGACAAGAGGCAGCAAAAGCCTTTACCATCGGCATCGCACAGCCGGAACGCCCGCAGCTTATCAAAAAAATCATCGGTTTGTAGGATTTTCCCGGGCAATCCGATGCCGGAAGCAAAATCACACAGAAAGCAAGATGAGAAAAATTTCAAAATGTTCATAAATCTGTGCTATACGAAATAAAACCGAAACAAAGGGGATGAAAAGCGATGACAGAGGAGAAAATTAAGAAAGTCACAGCGCTTTTTGCAGAAGAAGCAAAAAAGATTTTTGGGGAAAAATTAAAGCAGGTGATTTTGTATGGATCCTGTGCAAGAGGGGACTTTCAGACAGACAGTGACATCGATATCCTGCTGCTTTTAAGTGTACCAAGAGAAAATCTTGCTTTCGAAAGGAAAAAAATATTTGCGATTGCTGATGCCTTGGATTTAGAGTACGAGGTCGTTTTAGCACCTGTGCTGCAAAGCTACGAAGTATACCAGACCTACCTTCCGGTTTCGAGTTATTTCCAGACTGTTCAGAAGGAGGGTGTAAAAATTGCCTGATTACAGCAAGCAGCAAAAGGACTATGCGCGATACAGACTGGATAGAGCGCTAGAAGATCTGCAAAGCGCACAGAAGCTATTTACAGATGGACATTTTCGTGCCGCTAACAATCGTGCATATTATGCGATTTTTCATGCGATTAGAGCAGCGCTTGCGTTAAAGCGTGTAGATTCATCGAAACACAGTGGTGTGATTGCGGAGTTTCGCAGACTGTTTATCAAAGAAGGTCTATTGCCTGTTGAAATATCGCAGATGATTGGATCTGCATTCACAATCAGAAATGCTTCAGACTATGACGATATGTTTATTGCCAGCAAGAGCGAGACAAAAGAGCAAATAGAGAATGCAAACTATGTGTATGAGCAGATTAAAAAGTATATTGACAAACAAGCGGAATGATCAGAGGGTTTGATTACTACAAAAAAGTCGAATGATACCGATGTATTGTTCGGCTTTTTTTATTGCTGAAAGACCAACGGATATCCTTTTTGGATACTTTTAAATTATTTTTTATCTCATAGTGATAATGAAATCCTAAAATGAAACCGTTATAATGTTAACAAAGGATATCCTAAATGTTACTTTTCAAAAGATGATTGAAAGGAGAAGAATGACAATGGAATATGGTTTTTTATCACTCCTCCCGCCGCTTGTTGCCATCGGAATGGCATTAATCACGAAACAGACAATCCTGTCGCTATTAGTTGGCTTATGGGTAGGAACAACAATCATTTGCGGCTGGAATCCAATCGAGGGTCTGCCGACCATGATTTCGGACTATTTTATTCCGCAGGTAGGAAATGAATGGAATGCAGGCATGTTGATGCTGATCACTGCTTGCGGCGGCTTTGTTTATATGTTTAAAGCGTCCGGTGCAGGCAAGGCTTTCGGTGATATGATCACCGGCACTGTGAAGACCAGAAAGTCCGCGGAATTATTGACCTATTTCGGTGCATTTGCATTTATCTTTACAGAACCGACCCTGACCCTAGGCTCCGTTATGAGACCGATCACAGAGCGTTTAAGAGTTTCCCGCGTAAAGCTCGCTTATATCTGCGACGTCATGGGATGCCCGTTTGCGACCTTATCCCCGATCACAAGCTACAGCTCCTATGCAACCGGTCTGATCGCAGCAGGCTTCACCGCACTTGCGATCACAGACAACGCCTGGATGACTTTCATCAAGGCCATTCCGTTTAACTTCTATGCATTATTCGGTATGCTGGCGCTGCTGTTCGTCATCATTGCCGGTGCCGACATCGGCCCGATGTACGAAGCCGAAAAGAGAGCGGTCGAAACCGGACAGCTGATCGGCGAAAACGATGTACCGATGACAAAATATGACTTAGATGAAGAAGCGATGTTTGCCGGCAAGAATATCACGAAGATGAACTTCCTGCTGCCGCTTGGTGCATTATTCTTCACCTTGATCGCAATGATCATGTGGACAGGCGATGCAGGCACAAACGGTGTCGGCGGCGCATTCAGAAACTGCAATATTACCTTATCCATTTCACTGGCGTTCCTGATCGGCGCATTTGCCTCCGGCATCTGCGGCGCAAGATCCAAAATCTTCGGATTCAAAGATATCATGGGACAGATCACACACGGTATCGCACTGAACACAGACATTCCGCTGATCTTAGTACTGGCTTGGTCTGTAGGCGGTGTGACCGGAACGATGGATTTAAAGGGCTACATCGTACACTTAGTTGAAGTATCCAATGTCGCGCCGGGAATCATGCCGATGGTGATCTTCGTCGTTGGTGCATTCGTTGGATTCTCGACAGGAAGCTCCTGGGGCGTATGGGCCATCACGATGCCGATTGCGCTGCCTGTTGCAGCACAGTTCGGTATTCCGATGGAATTGATGATCGGCGCATGCTTATCCGGCGGCGTATTCGGCGACCATTGCTCTCCGATCTCCGACACCACCATTCTTGCTTCTACAGCAGCAGGCGCGGACCATATTCAGCATGTAAGGACACAACTGCCGTATTCTCTGACAGTCGGAGGCTGCTCCGCCGTTGGATTCCTGATTGGTGGCATGATGTCGCCGACGATAGGACTGATCGCAACTGCAGTGCTGATCACGATCGCATTATTGGCGATGAATAAATATGCGTCCAAAAAATACGGAAAGATTCAAGACATGCCTGCAGGCGCTTAGACCTGAGACACAGCAGGCAGAGATATAGGTGATAAAATGTTAAAAATCAATACTCAAGAAGCAGATACCATCTTCTACGGCGGTAAGGTTCATTCTGTCAATGCGAAGGATGAGATCTTTGAAGCCATCGCTATCAAAGACAATCGAGTGCTTGCGTTAGGTACGGATAGTGAGATCAAAGCACTTGCAGCAGCGAATACAAAGATGGTCGATCTGAAAGGCAAGTCCCTGATTCCAGGCATCAATGACGGGCATAATCACATTTGGGAAGCAGGCATCATGTATGACGGTGTTGTTGTTTTCGGCATCGATAGCATCTCGAAGCTGATCGACGTTTTGAAAACGAAAGCAGAAAGCCTGGAAGACGGCAAATGGATCCAGGGCGGAAGCTATATCGAATCCCAGTTTGAAGAAAATCGTACACCAACCAGATATGATCTGGACAAGGCAAGTACAAAGCATCCAATCGTTATCGAACGGATCTTCGGCGCTTGCGTAACAAACAGCCTTGCGCTAGAGCTTGCAGGGATCACGAAAGATACGCCTAATCCGGAAAAAGGTGAAGTTGTAAAGAATCCTGAGACCGGAGAACCGACAGGTGAGTTAAAAGGCAATGCAGTGCTTTTGGTCAGAAGCGCAATGCCCGGTGCGTTTGGTTCTGATGAATTCGGCGCGGGAACGGGGGAACCTTCGGTCGAACTGATGGAAAAATCCATTTCTCTTGCATTGGAAAAGTATAGGGAATATGGCATCACCAGTGTGACAGAACCGGGTGTCAGCGCGACTGTTTGCAAGGCTTATCACAAGATTCTGGATGAAGGGAAACTGACATGCCGCATCGACTTGATGCCGAACTGGTACGGTTTCACTCTGAAACAGGATGACGAACAATTAAGCAAGCTGATCGATAACTACAATTTCGCATCGGGTTACGGTAATGACTGGATCCGCTACACTGCTTTAAAAATGGCGATCGACGGCGGATTGACTTCCGGTACCGCTTTAAAATCTTGGCCATACAAAGGGGAGAGCAGTCCGAGAGAGGTCAAATTAAGATTGGATATCGATAAACTGGATGCATACATAAAGACTGCGCATGATGCAGGTTGGAACATAGGTATTCACGTTATGGGCGATATCGCAATCGAGAAAGCAGTCGATGCCATGTACAAAGCGATCAAGGACAATCCAAGACCACATCGCCATTACATTATTCATGCATACTATCCGAACGAAGAGACTCTGAGAAAAATGGGAGAAGTGGGGATTATGGCATCTGTGCAGGGCTCCTTTATCTATGGAGAAGCAGATGGATATGATGATCTTCTGTCAAGAGATAAGCAGGAATCCTTTTTACCGTTGAAGTCCTATCAGAAGGCAGGCGTGGTTTGTTCTATGAGTACAGATATGCCTTGCGCTGATGTCAATCCATTCTGGGGTATGTATTCAGCAGTGACCAGAAAGGGGATGAGAGGATACTGCCTAGGAACAGATGAATGCATCACGATCAACGAGGCCATCAGAATGATGACTGTAAATGGCGCGATCTTAAACGGCGAACAGGACGAGAAAGGAACTCTTGAACCTGGAAAATTGGCGGACCTTGTTGTATTGAGCGCTGACCTTACAACCATAGATCCTGAGAATTTGAAACATCTTCAGGCTGAACTGACAATGCTTGACGGGAAGATAATTTTCGAAAGAAACGAATGATCTGAGAGCTGCCGGTAAAATGGCAGCTCTTTTACAGAAACTTTGCCATGTCCTGCAAATGCGTACAAATGTAATAGATGCCGCATAAGGTATCCATGCCAGAAGAATGACCGATCTGCCTGAAAGCGGATGCGATTTCATCCGCATCGGAAGCCGTCAGTAGCTTTTGGACTGGGAGACTGACCTGATCGGCCAAGGCACAGCGAAGAAAAGCGGCACTGATGTCGTTGGTATCACACAAGTGCAGAGCGATCCTTTCGCGCAGAAGCGCATACAGCTGCAGGCTGCGAGCCTGCAGCAGGGAGGCTCCGGCCAGTACACCGCAGAGAAAATCATCTCCGCTTGGCGTGAGTCCGATACCTAGTCCTATCAGGCTGCATAGCGTGTCTGCTGCCGTTTCCCAATCTTGAGCGTTCAGCGCATCGGTGCATGTATGCAATGTTTGCTTCGCGGCTGTAAGATAAGCCGGCATGGAAGCGGACGGCGTTTTTGTAAATAATCCGGCAAAACCGGAAGCATCCGCCGCCAGCAGAACCTGATGCAGCATACGAAGCAAATGAGCAAGATCGAAATTTTGAGGTAATGCAGTGAAGCTTAGATCCCGGAGTCTACATCGCGCAGAAGAAATCTGAAAGACAGCTTTCCTGCCTGATGCAGTGAAGATTTGAATTTCGGAGGGGCTGAGCATAACGCGATCACCTGCAGCGGCGCACAGTTGGTCCATCGCTGTTTCCGAAAGCTCTGTGATCAAGCTGATCGGCGAAAGCGTGCTGTTTTGAGTCTGCAGTGATAAAATCTCTGCTTTGCACGCAAGATTGATGGTCCGCCGATATACGGAATGGACCAAAGCGTGTTTTGGCTCCGCAAGAATCGAAGCAGCATATGAAGAAAGTTCCTTGATTTCGTATTGCATGACCGCCCTCAGCTTTCAATTAGATAAGAATGTTACTGATTATAACAGAAAAAAGAAACATTTGCAATGAAAAATGACGAGGCCTTGCAGATACAGAGTCTGAATGAATTTGGAGGAAAAGGATGTTTGATACTTTAATCAAAAATGGAAAGATCGTTACGGCGGAAGAAATTTATCAGGCCAATATTGCGATCAAAGACGGAAAGATCGCGGCGATCCTTGCAGAAGACATTGCTGTCGAAGCGGATACAGAGATCGATGCAGAAGGAAACTATGTCTTTCCCGGATTTATTGATACCCATGCGCATTTAAACGATCCCGGCTATGAATGGCGTGAAAATTACAGCTGCGGCACAGCAGCTGCTGCGGCAGGCGGCTATACGACGATCATTGACATGCCGGTACAGAACGAACCGGCGGTCGTGAACGGCGCAGCTGCGGACGCAAAAATTGCGGCCGCAAAGGAGAAAGCCTATGTTGATTTCGCGCTGTGGGGCGGTTTGATCCCCGAAAACTTTGACTGCCTGCAGGAGATGGAGGAACGCGGATGTGTCGCCTTCAAATCTTTTGTCAGCCCTACCGCACCGGGTTTCAGTCCGCTGAATTACGGACAGGCCTACGAAGCAATGCAGGTCCTGAAACAGTTTGGCGGCAAAGCCGGTTTCCATTGCGAAGACTTTTCGACAATCGTGCATTGCGAAAAGGTCCTGAAGCAGGCGGGAAAAACCGACTGGAACGCATTTTTGGATTCCAGACCTGTTGTGGCTGAGCTGATCGCGACCACAGCGATTATCGAACTGGCCAAAGCGACCGGGTGCAAAGTGCATATTTGTCATGTCAGCAGCCCGGATGTCGCCCAAAAGATCAAAGAAGCGCAGCAGGAAGGCTATGATATAACCGCGGAAACCTGTCCGCATTACCTCTCCATGAGCAGAGAAGAAGTGATCGCAAACGGTGCCTTGTTCAAATGTGCGCCGCCGCTGCGGAGCAGAGCGGAGGTGGAACGCCTATGGGACTATGTAGCTGATGGAACGTTCAGCGGCATCGGAAGTGATCATTCGCCGTCCACCTACGAAGAAAAGTTTGTTGAGATCGATGGGAAGAAGATCGAAAACGCTTTTGACCCGTGGGGCGGTATGAGCGGTTTACAGACTGCGGTACAGACGGTCTTTTCGGAGGGGTGTGTTAAGAGAAACCTGTCACCGACCTTTATGGCCGATGTGATGGCAAAAAAAGCAGCCAAAGCATTCGGAATCTACGGGCAAAAGGGTGATATCAAAATCGGATTTGACGCTGATTTTGTATTCATCGATCCGCATCAGGACTGGCAGTGCAAAGCAGAGGACCTTTATTATTTGAACAAAATGTCTGCGTTTGTCGGCAAAAGCGGCAGAGGCGCAGTTGTCAAGACAATCCTGAGAGGAAATGTCGTGGCCGAAAACGGCAAAATCGTTGGACGGAGTGGCTATGGACAAATGGTAAAGAAGCAGAAATAGACTGCTTCCTTCCATTACAAATGCCGTTCCAAAAAAGAGGATGCAGCACGCAAAAGCCGTTTCGCTGCAGAGCTGCCTTCGATCCTGTCAAAGTCGTGGAGCGTACCGGAAGCGATAAAAGAATCCGCTGCATATTTTTCCCTGAGCGCAGAAAATTCCGCGAAAGGAACATCCGGATCACCGATGCTGTGTGCGCAGAAAAGCGAAGCCGGTAAGGTATCGCAAAATCGCAGAGAGTAATCCTGATAAAAGGATTTCATCGGTTCATGGTAAAGCAGCTTCGGCCACATGCCGGTCTGCCTGCCATAGACATAAAGCGAAAATCCTTCTTCCAAAGATCTCTCCATGATCGGAGGCTGTGCAGAGCCTGCCGGGTCCTGAGACAGGAAGCCGGACGGCAGTACAGCGGATGGAAGCTGACAATAATGCGGACTCGGAACGTCGAACCAATGATCCGTCAGAAGACCGTAGCCGTAAAAAGAAAGCAGACCGCGCGGGAACGCCTGCAGCCGGCCGGAGGCCAGCGCCAGCAAGCACAGATACGCGCCTGCCGAACGGCCCCAAAGGAAAAACGGCAGAGAAGCCGCAGACGGGTCGACGCTGCCCTGGATGTACGCATTGATGGAATCGATGACATCTTCGAGGATCTCCCCGATGGAGGCCTGCGGCGCCAGCGGATAATTGAAAGCAATGATGCGGAAGCCTTGTTCACACAGCGTTTGCAGGTGCAGCGCCGGCAGATCGTCTTTCGAGCCGTAGAGCAGACCGCCGCCGTGAAAATATAAAAGACAGGCGCGGATCTCCGTTTCGGGGTCATAGTAAATAGCGGCAGCCTTTGTACAAGGCATCGTATAAAAAATAAATTCGTCTTTTTTTATCATGATAATGTCTCCTTTTTCTTTAAGGATAACACATTTATCGTGGGATTGTAATACATATTTAGAAAAAAATATATTTTTTAGGAGGAAAAGAAATGGGATACTTAAACAATCAAATCGGCTACAGAGAAGATTTACTGGCAAATCGCTCCGTTGTTAAAAAAGAGAACTACGTGATTTTAGAAACTGACGGACTGGTCAAGAATGTCGTACCCGGTTATGAGAACTGCGATGTAACGATTTTAGGCTCTCCAGCCATGGGCGCAAGCTTTGCAGACTATCTGGTACACGCAAATGCAGGCGGTAAAAATACAGGCATTGGCGGAGAAGGCATCGAATCTTTCCTGTATGTACTGGAAGGCAGCATCTCTGTAAAGAACGATGATACCGAAGCAGAACTGCAAAAGGGCGGATACATCTATTCACCGGAAGGAAACAACATCACCTTCGAGAACAAAGGACAGGAAACAGCCACGCTGTATGTTTACAAGCGCAGATACGAAAAGCTGGAAGGCTACAGCGCCCGCACCGTAGTCGGCAATGCATTCGAACTGCCGTGGGTGGAATATGAGGGCATGGAAAACGTCCATGTTGTGGACTTCCTGCCAAAGGACTTAGGCTTTGATATGAACATGCACATCCTGAGCTTCAAGCCGGGCGCGTCGCATGGATATATTGAAACACACATTCAGGAACACGGTATGTATTTCTATTCGGGTAAGGGCATGTATTATCTGGATGATGAATGGGTACCGTTGAAAAAAGGCGATTACGTATTCATGGATTCCTATTGCCCGCAGGCCTGCTACGGCGTCGGCAAAGACGAAGAGTTTGCATACATCTACTCCAAGGACTGCAACAGAGATGTTGTGCTGTAATGGATGAAGGATGAAGAATCATGAAACTTGCAAGAAACGAATTAAAAAAATTAATGAAAAAAAAGCTCATGCAGGCGGGCCTGCAGGAAGCGCATGCCGAAACCGCCGCAGAGATCCTGACCTGGTCCTCTGAACGAGGCTACCATTCGCATGGTGAAGTTCGGGTAGAATACTACTGCGAACGGATCGCCAAAGGCGGCATGACCATTCATCCGCATTTTGAATGGAAGGTGACCGGACCATGCTCGGCGATTTTTGAAGGCGACAACGGTTGCGGATATGTCGCCGCGAAAGATGCCATGGAAAAAGCGATTGATATGGCTTCTGAGAACGGCATTGCGGTCGTAGGCATCCGCAATATATCCCACAGCGGCTCGATCGGTTATTATACAGAAATGGCAGCAAAAAAAGGAATGCTTGCAATTTCGTTTTGTCAATCCGACCCGATGGCTGTCCCGTACGGCGGCACAGAACCATACTACGGAACCAACCCGATCTCCTTCGCCGCGCCGACTGCTGATGAGCGCATCGTTGTCTTCGACATGGCCACTACCGTGCAGGCCTGGGGCAAGATTTTAGACCTTCGTTCGCAGAACAAACAGATCCCGGCGGACTGGGCTGTGGATGAAAAGGGTAGAGCCGTTACCGACCCGCATCTGGTCAATGCACTGATGCCGATCGCAGGTGCCAAGGGATACGGTCTGATGATGATGGTAGATGTTTTCTCCGGCGTGCTCTTGGGCGTTCCGTACGGCAAACATGTGAGCTCCATGTATCATGACCTGTCAGAGGGAAGAAATCTCGGACAAATGCACATCGTAATCGATCCGGAACGTTTCGTCGGCAGAGAAACATTCTGCAGAGTCATGTCGCAGGTCTGCGATGAACTGAGCAGCATGGAACCTGCAGTCGGATTCTCCAAAGTATACTATCCGGGAGAAAGAGCCGCGCTGCGCAGGCAGCAGACCGAAGCAAACGAAGGCATCGAGATCGTTGACGACATTTACCGTTACCTGATTAGCGATGACATCCATTACAACCGATATGACCATAAAAACAGATTTGCAGACTAGGGAGGGCAGGACACGATGATAAAAACCGTAATAAAAAAAGGAACCTATCATGATTCTGTTGTGTTGATGCTTTTAACCAATCAAATTTCTGCGATCAAGGGTGTGAAGAAGGTGTCCATCATGATGGCCACCCCTGCGAACAAGGACATTTTTAGGCAAAGCGGTCTTGAAACAGACGAACTGCTCCATGCATCGGCAAACGATATGGCAGTCGTGATGGATATTGAAAAGGAAGAGCTGGTGCCAGAGGTCCTGACGGAGATTGAACACTTTTTCGAGCAGAAAAAAAACAAAAAACCAAATACCGTGCTGCAGAATGTGAACTCCTGGGAAAAGGCGCTGGCACAGCTGCCGGACGCAAACCTTGCAGTCATTTCCGTTCCGGGCGCTTATGCAGCGCTGGAAGCAGATCGGGCTCTCGATGAGGGGATGCATGTTTTTATGTTCAGTGATAACGTATCCCCGGAAGAGGAACTGAGGCTGAAGCAAAAAGCGCATGCAAAAGGACTGCTCGTCATGGGACCGGATTGCGGGACCGGTATCATTCAGGGTGTACCGATCGCCTTTACGAATTATGTGGAAAAGGGTCAAATTGCAATTATCGGCGCATCTGGAACCGGAATTCAGGAATTGACGACCGTCATTGACTGGCTAGGCGAAGGTGTTACGAACGCCATTGGCGTCGGCGGACGAGATCTGAGCCGGGCCGTGGGCGGCATCACCATGCTGGATCTCATCGATGCGATGGAGCAGGATCCAAATACCAAAGTCCTGCTGATCGTTTCCAAGCCGCCGGCAAAAGAGATCCGCGAAAGGATCTCGGAGCGGCTGCAGCGATGCGGGAAACCGGTCGTCGCCTTGTTCTTAGGTGAAAAGCCGGTTTGCCAAGACAAGAACTTTTATCAGGCTTACACCTTGAATGAAGCGGCGCACGTCGCAGTGAGTCTGTTGCGGAACGAGGCGGTCCAAAAAAGTTATGAAAGTCCGGAAGAACGAAAAATGCTGGAGAGCTTGGAACGATTCAAACCGGAAGAGAAAAAGAGCATTAAGGCCTACTATTCCGGCGGTACGCTCGCAAACGAAGCTGCGATGCTGATTAAGGATGCACTGGACATCGATCTGCCTCCGGAAGATGTGGAGGGCTACATGCTGCAGCTTGGCGGCAATGTCGTGATCGACCTGGGAGACGATGCTTATACGAAAGGCAAGCCGCACCCGATGATCGATCCGGCCAAGCGGATCGAATGTATGGAAAAAGCCATGGACGATCCGACCACAGGCGTCATTCTCTTTGACGTTATGCTCGGCTACGGCTCGCATCCCGATATGGCCG
>Ga0129310_1002882_pt1 | contig 11930 bp, 8 predicted proteins | sample Go1ome_2_FD_94433 | JGI IMG/M metagenome (GOLD analysis project Ga0129310, IMG submission 94433) | Western lowland gorrila individual fecal microbial communities from Wisconsin, USA - Go1022A metagenome | ecosystem: Host-associated > Mammals > Digestive system > Large intestine > Fecal | place...
AAAAGCGCGTTTAAATCACGTTGATAGCTTTAAACCGCATTACACCGCCGTTTAAACATCTCTTTTAAATTCTTTAAACGCCCCGTAAACTTTTCCAGACGTTAGCTCATTTCGCCCGTTTAACAGCAAAAAAGCGCCGAAAGTGATTGACAACCACTTCCGGCGCTCTTTCTATTCACTTGCATTCCTTTGCACTTACAAACGGCTCTATTACGCCATTTCTCCCGGTCACTGACGGTTTGTTTCGGTTTCTTGCGTCTTATTTCGCGCCCCCTTGTTTCCTTGTCAATTAACACTTAGCGCAGCCATTTGTTAAAGAGTAAAACTTATCAGCCATCATCAAATTGCTTATCCGGTTGCACATTTCCTCTACCACCCCAATACTATCAAGATGTTTTCGGGCGGTTTCTCATAATCGTTCGTAATTGCCACTGTTCCGCTTGGTTATCGCATTTGTGTGGGATTTCAGCAAGCCAGTGGAACTACTGGAAAACCGGAGATATCAGGGGTGATATTTTTAGAAACGATTTTAGAATTTGGTTTCAACAATTGCAAGAAACTTGTCAATTTCTTTGAAATCAATTAGTGCTTTATTATAGTTTTTTATAGCTAAACTCATTAATGTTTTGCGGATTTCAGTGTCCCAAGTCCCATTGCGATTTTCATTATAGTATAAGCCGATATCAAATGCTGCACTTGACACATTATCACACGAATTCATCCATTGTCTTATGTTTGGTGATGGTACAGGCATATCTCCAAGCTTAATAAATAACGTATGAATAGCTTGACTAAATATAGTGCTTTTTTCAAACATTAATGATTCTGAAATAATCTGATTTTCATATTCATGGAAAAAACCAATAATTTTTTGAGTACTATCAATTATCTGGTAAATTATAACACGAACAGAATTTACATACTCTTGATCGCTAAATTCATTGACTGAAAGAGCTTTTATATCAAAATAGGATTTATTTTCATGAATTGTTACTTTACCAGTGTCTATGTTACATTCACACCACGAGGTAAAGATTCCCTCGTTCATGTCGATTTCATCATATCCAAAATATATTGAAATCATACTAGTTGCTTTCCACATTAATAATAACTCAGCAGATTGGCTTGAATATACGTTAAATGTATCGGAGAGCTTGACTATTTCTTGTATTATAAATTGCACTTGTTCAGTTGAATACTTATCTTTCAAAATCACCTTTACACAATATCTTTTTAGACAAGTAGTATGACAAGGTTCCACTTTATAGATAATATATTTTTCTGTATCTCTGTAAAAATTATTTTGGATATATTGTGTATATGGTTCCACATCAAAAAATATGGATCCGGGAATATTTGAACGAAAAGTAGGAGTTTGGAGAATATCCGGATGTATTTTAGAATAACATTTGGAATAAAATCTAACTAGATTGCATATGTCTTCTAACGATTTTTTTCCTTTACGTATTATTGTTCCATCAGTTATGGCATCAGATAGAAAACTTGTAAATAAACTAATTTTTCTTTCTTGATGAAATGTTGATTTCTGTTCTGAGGCACATGAAGCCAGTACAGCACATCCATGTTCTACATATGAACTTAGATTTTGCTCGATGGTAATGCTAGCCTCGGATGGTAAATAATAGTTGCCTGAGTAACAGCAATCTAAGAATATAATTTTATTTTTTGCCTTAAATTTTTCAATAAACTCAATGATATCCTGCAATTTAATAACATTATCTGATAAACATAGTGATGTAGAATCTCCATGACCAGAAAAAAAGAAAATGAAAGTGTCATTATCAGCAATTGATAAAGCTAAATTTTTAAGAGCCTTTATTAAATTATCCACAGTAACAGTACCATCTTCACCATATTGGTATATATTATTAGATTCAACTTTTAGCCCTCTTTGCAAAGCACAGTTAATCTCTTTTAAATCGTTTTTGCATAACGGGAGTTGTTTATCACTGTAATTATAATTGCTAACTGCTATAAGTATAGCTTTAATCGCCATATAATAACCTCCATACAAAATAGACAAACATTTATCCGAATTTGTTACATTGTACACCCACTTTGTTCATGAGAAGTATTTTTCTTAATTAATTTTCAAAAGTGCTTATTTTATACATAGTATTTCACTTGAGAAATTAATTTCAGAAACTGTAAGTTGCTTTTTTCAAGCACAATATATTGGCGTTCAGCCTGCACTTGTCATGCAGGCTGATAATATTTATTTTTTGAACGCCTTGCACATGCGGTTTCTTTCTGCAAGCATCGTTGAAAGCTCAGCGACTTTAATCTTTGCAGCAGCCGGGTCGGAGCTCACCAGATCCCGCAGCTGCGATATTCCCTCGTTAATCTGCTTTTCAGTGAGAGCGGTTTCGTCAGAGGAAACCGGGTCGCTGTATTTCAGTTCTTCTGCAAATTTTGCCACCTTTTTTTTTAGCTCAGGGTCGGCACAGAGGTCTGCAATGCCGTCAGCGCTGACACGGAAATACTTCATCTGCCGGGTCGATGCTTCAACGCTCTGCACCTGCTCCTCAACGATATCCCGGGCGTTGTCGGCGCCTATGAATCCTATCCCGCAGATCCCAAGAATTAGCGCACTCACGACAATGGATATCCACACAGGCGCTTCAACGAACGAACCCACAATGAACATCACGACCGAAAACACAAGCTGTACTATCGTGTAAACAGCTCCCATTCTGAAAACCGGGAAACCATATATCTTCGATTTCAGCCCCTCACCCTTGCTGAATGCATACAGCGTAACACCGCAGCCGAGAATCACCGCCAGCAATGAGAATCCCCAGCACACCCAACCTGAAGCTGCCTTAGCAAACGGAACTGCGAAAAATAACACATTAAAAAGCACCAGAACTATCGCATAAACTGCGATAACAGAAGTCCGCTTTTTACTCATGCTGACCCTCCTTACGCTTTCGGCTTGCCGCACTCAGGGCAGAATTTCGAGGTTATGTTCTTCGCTCCGCAGGGGCAGTCCCAGGTCGCCGGGGCTTCCGGTTTCTTTGCGCCGCATTCCGGGCAGAACTTCGATGTAATGCCCTTGCAGCCGCAGGACGGGCAGTCCCATGCCGCCGGAGGTTCCGGCTTCTTTGCTCCACAGTCAGGGCAGAATTTAGAGGTTATACCCTTGCAGCCGCATGCAGGACAATCCCATGTCGCAGCCGGAGCAGGCTTTATCGCACCGCATTCCGGGCAGAACTTCGATGTGATTCCCTTTGCACCGCAGGACGGGCAGTCCCACTTGTCGGGAGCGGCTGTGGCAGCCACTGCTCCGCCTATTCCTGCGCCGATTTCCGAGGCGCCCTGCATTACGGGATTCAGCGCTTCCTTTGTCATGCCGATAACTCCGCCCATGGCGCCAAGAGTAACCCCAAGACCTGCGATATCGCCTATCCCGCTGCCGGAACCTCCGCCGGTAATGCCGTTCTGCATTGCCTGGAGCCCTACCTGACGTGCGGTCTCCTGCTGGTAGGAATAGCCCTTTGCACGCATTTCCTCGGCTTCTGCGAACGCCTGAGCCTTGTATGCGTCGGCTTCCGCCTGACCTTTCAGGCGGGTGGCTTCTGCGTCGCCCTGTGCGCCGAGTATCTTCATCTGCGCTTCGTTCTGGGCACGTATCATGTTTAGCTCCGCCTTGTTCTTTTCCTCGATGATGCGGCGCTCCTGCTCGGCTATTGCAATATCCTTGCGTATTCCCTCCTCACGGACGTTCAGCGTTCTCTCGGCGAACTGCTGTTTCAGTCTGCGGTAGTTCGGGTCGTCATCAGGGGTCATTACGTTCGTGATGTAGAACTCCGGCATAACAAGTCCGTACTCGTCAAGTGACTCGTTGATTATGTCACGCAGCTTCTCGGAAAGCAGGTCGATATGCTCGTCGATCTCGAGAATGTTGATGTTGTTTTCCTTGATGGCACGGGCGAGGTTGGACTTCACCCTGTTCATGATCATTGCCTTGAATTTGGAGGTGTATTCTGCGATCGTGAAGCTGTCGCCGCCCATTGACGGAGTTGCTCCGGAGCCTGCGATGTCTGCTCCGGTGAGCTTTCCGGTAGTCCCGACTATCTTTAGGAGCAGCTTTCTGGAGTTGTTTACACGCAGATTGAAGTTTCCGCAGGCGCCTATTTCTATGTACAGACCGGAACCCGGGTCGAACAGCCTTACCTTGCTGTCGGTGCCCCATTTAATGCCCATCTGGGTCGCCAGGTTGATGAAATAGACCTCAGAGTGGAACACGGTGTCCGCATTCGTGGGGAGCTTGTAGAGCTCCTGCAAAAGCGGAAGATTTGCAGTCGCCAGCGTGTAGCGTCCTGCGCCGAACAGGTCGAGCGCCTTTCCGTCACAGAAGAATAACGCCTCCTGCGATTCGTGCACCACAAGCTGGGTTCCTGCGTTGAAATCGGTGATGGGGTGCTTCCAGACGAGAACATCGTTTCCGCCCTCGTACTTTATAAGGCTCGCAAGTCCCTGACTTTTTGCTGCTTCCGTTGCAATCTGCTTCTGTACGTCGATTACGGTGTCGCACAAGGGACAGGTGTAACTTACAGCATTCTTATCGACGTTGAGATGGCAAGCGCACGATGGGCAGCATATTTCGGTAAGCGCAGCCATACTTGACTGTGTAACAAGCTGCTGATGGCAGACAGGGCACAAAGCTTTTTCGCCTTTAGTCTGATCGTAAAGTACATCATTTCCGCAATGAGGGCAGGTCCTGGTGGTCATTTTGTCCGTGCGGATATCTATTGTATAGCCACAGGAACAGTCGATTTTCTTACGTGCGAAAAATTCCGTTTTGCCCTCGGCATAGCTGCCGCAGTGGGGGCATTCTATAATGAATTTTGACATGGCAATTAATCCTTTCTGTTTACGATTAATTATTTTATTCTTAGACGAGAACAATATGTTTATGAAAATCAATTAAATAAAACCATTGCAAGCATTGCAATCAGGACAACTATAAGGCATAAAACAAGAGCAAAGTATGTCCCTCCAGAGAGTATTGTTATATGATTAAGAACCTTTAAAACAATAAGAAGGATAATGCATAGTGCGATAATAACAGAAATGATTATTAGAATAGTATTTTTCTTTTTCTGCTTTTTTTCAGCTAATCGTTTCTGTTCTTGCTGTTTTTCTTTTATTAAATCTATTATTTCTTCACATTTTTCAATCTGATTACGAGCGTCTTCACGTTCAGAAATTGATTGAAGCATTGTGATTGCTTTCCTAATGCTGACTATATCATCAAGATTTGCTTCTTTAATTCGCAACGCTTCTTGGAAAATCACATCTTTTTCTTCACATTCAATTTGTTTTAGACGCTTTTCACATTGATTGATTTTCTGAATGGAATCTTTGAAATCTCCAATTCTTTCAAATTCATGCATGGCATGTTTTAGCTGTTCTTTATCCTTGCTTTCGGATAATATTTTATAGGCGTTTAAGTAAACGCAGTTCTTTGCTCTTGCAGAGCATTCTTCAGCTTTTTCTTTTGCAGGTTCGTAATTGGTTATTTTTTCGAATGTGGATTTAGCTAATATGTACGCTTCTTCTGAGTCAGAAGAAGCAAATACTTTCATTGCGTCATTAAACTCAAATTTCTTGCACTTCAATTCACATTCGATTGACTTTTCTATTGCCGGTTGATAATCGGATAACCTGTCAAAAATAGCCTTTACTTCTATACAGTCACGTTTGGTTTTCGCAGATTTAAGAGCTACTACGCCTGTATTGTAAATATATCTTTTATTTAGTTCATCTAGATGAGCCTTGAATTCAACATCTCCGAAACGATATGCTTTTTTATAATTTGCATTATTAGACAGAGTTGTGTATTTTTCAGACACAATCTTGACAAGGTCATTCTCACTTTTAGCTTTGAATTCGCAAAGCAATTTTCCAAGATATGCCCTTGGTTCTTCGACATTTTCGTTAAGAACATTTTCAAAAAATCTATCAGCTTCGTTCCACTTTTCATCTTCTAGAGCAAGCATACCGCGTTTAAGCAGATTTTCTGAATTTGAAGACACTACTTTTTGAACGATAGTCTGAGTTTGAACATTTGATTCAATCGTTTCTTCTTTTTTCTTGTCTGCCGGAGCGGTAACTATTTTCCCAATTCCACGTACCAAATCCTGAATAAATCCTACCTTGCCCATATCCTGTCCCTGAAGGTTCTTGAACTCCTGAGGCATATCGTATGCATCACAGTCACAGTAGCAAGGGATAAGCACCTTGCTCTTATCGTCCTTCATCATTGCAAGGAATCTGCTCCATTCATTCTTTACCCATACAGCATTAAAATTCTCATAGCATGTACCGATAGAGAGCATGATCTTTGCGGAACTGAGCGCAGCAAATATGTACGGCTCATACACCTGACCGAGCTTATCTTCCAATGTTATGCGGGCAAAAAACACCTTGTAACCTTTTGCAACAAGTGCGTCGTAAATATCCTGCGCCATTACGCTATCCTTGGTTCTCTGACCATCTGACGCAGTTTCCTTATAACATATAAAGATGTCATAAGCCTCTTCACTCTTTACAATATTGAGAATAGACCGCTGAATCCGGTCTATCTCCTTTGCTTCTTCACGGTATAACTTATTTGCTACTACATCAGCATATTCCAACGCAAGTTCAAAATTGCTGTCCTCAAATATACTGTCAAACGAAGTCCTGTGGCAGGTCGGAATTTTTTTGGCTGTAGCAGGGTCGTCAACATATTCTATTCCATATTTGCAAAGACACAGCCCCCAGTAAGCTTCGGCTTCCTGGGGAAATTCTGCAACTATACTCTCAAACACACCTGCTGCTTTATCAAATTCATTGTTGAATCTAAGCCTGTTTGCTCTGTTGTACAGATTCATCAGTTTTTCGCTGTCTGCACTTGGAACAGTTTGCTGTGTTCCGCAATATTCACATTCGCACACTGTTGTTCCGGGGAGGATTTCAAGATCTCCACCGCACATTTTGCACTTATAAATCGCCATAAGTACCTCCACAATTCAACTGTTATGATATGGTTTGATATTTTCAATGTTATGGTTCTATACTGATTTTTTAATGATTGACCATTACAAGCAAGAAGCCACTATTGTATCATAGTTATCGTACAATACTGCTGTTCAATATGAATACAATCTTTATGCATTACTATCTCATTATTTGTTAGAAATTCCAAACACGAATAAAATTATAATGCACAAAGCAGCAATAATTATTGCTTTTTTTAAGGTAACTAGCTTGCTAATACGTTTATTTTCCTTCTCCATCTCCTTTTCTTGTTCAATACGCTCCTGCTCTTTTTCTATTTCAATTGCCTTTTCAATTGCTTTCAGACGTTCATTGCAGGTATTGGCGACACTGTCAGCCATTTTCCAGCCTGACATTTTCTTGAGAATTGAAAGCGCTTCACGAAGCTGAGATTCTGTGCTGTTATCATCTGTTACGACTTTTATGGCATTTTGATATACGGCATCTTTCTCGTCATCTTCAATTTGCTTTATTTTATTATCGCATTGAGTGGCTCTGTTTTCAGAGTCCTTATGCCACTTTATTCTAAGGAATTCGTGTTTGGCAAACGATAGCTGATTTTTGTTGTTGCTAGTAGACAGAATTTCGTCTGCATTCCTGTACACACAATCGGCAGCTTTAATTTTACATTTCTCTGCCTGTTCCTTAGCTGGCTGATAATTAGACATTTTATCAAAAACTGCTTTTGCGTCAATGTAATTATCTTCCGTAATGGCAGAATTGAACCGCTTCATCCCAGAAGAAAAAAGATATCTGTTGTTAAGCTCAACAAGATGAGCTTTTAATTCTTCGCCAGCAAACCGGCAGGCTTTCTTGAAATATTCATTGTTTTCAAGAGAAATAGCTTTAATTGGCGCAGAATCAATAAGGCCATCTTCGCTTTTGGCTTTCAGCGACGACAACATTTTTCCTATATATGCTCTGGGTTCTTCGACATTCTCGTTCAATACCTGCTCAAAGAAATTATCTGCGTCCTCCCACTTCTCATCCTCAAGAGCAAGCATTCCTCTTTTGAGCATATTTTCTAGATTTGTGCTCACAGTCGCAGCGGTAATTTGCTGAACAGGAGTTGCGTTTTTCGCAGCAGTATCATCCTTTGAAAGCACTTTTCTGATTCCACGGATAACATCATTGATGAATCCTATTTTGGACATATCTTGTGCCTGAAGATGTGAAAATTCCTCCGGCAGATCATAAGCGTCCATATTCTTATAGCACGGAATAAGCAGCTTATTGCGATCGGTTTTCATGAGTTTCATATACCTGCTCCACTCATTTTTTACCCATACCGCTGTAAAATATTCGGGTTTTGAACCGATAACCAGCATTACCTTAGCACTGTTCAGGGCAGCAAAAATGTACGGCTCATACTCCTGACCAATTTTATCTTCAAGAGTTATTGCCGCATAAAACACTTTGAACCCCTCAGTCGTAAGCTGATAGTAGATGTCGTTTGCTATAACGCTGTCATTAGTGCGCTTGCCATTTTCATCGGTTTCCTTGTAACATATAAAAACATCAAATGGCTTTTCGTTATGTACGATCTCCAGAATATTCTTCTGAAGAATGTCAATGTTTCTTGCCTCTGATTCATATATTGAGCGCTGAACCACATCAGCGTGTTCAATTGCAGCAAGATAATCCACATCGGTCATAACGGATTCCAACTGTGTTCTGTGACAGGTGGGTACTTTCTTGAATGTTGCAGGATCTTCGACATATTCAATACCATATTTGCACAGAACAATGCCCCAGTAAGCCTCCGCTTCATCCGGATTAGAAGCGACTATTTTCTCATATATTTCCTGTGCCTTGTCAAATTCGCACTTTATGCGCAAATTATTTGCACGGTTAAACAGGTTGAAAACAATATCATCACGGGTTTTAGGAACCGTCTGCTTTGTTCCGCAATACTCGCATTCACATACTGACATATTGTCAGCGACTTCAAGATTGCCGCCGCACATTTTGCATTTGAATACAGCCATAAGTACCTCCACAAATAAAAGGTATAACAATGTCTAATTTATACACATTATTATACCACCAAAAGTCATGTTTTGTCAATAGCGTACAATGACCAGTTTAGTTAAATTGTTAATATATAAAATTTCTCCTAATATATTTTACAATAGCTTCATATGGAATCCTCCACTGATTTCCCACCCTGAACGCCTCAATCTCGCCGCTCTGCACCAACCGCAGAGCGGTGTTTTTCCCTATATGCAGAAGCTTCTGCAAATCTTTTAACGTTAGTATATCTTTCAAATTATTTAGCATTGTAACACGCTCCTTTTCGGTTTATTTAATCCCATGTTCGCCCGAAAATTCTCCAATCACAGAGATATATTATTCTGCTGAATGGAGGTGATCCGATGAAGGAATTAATGCACAGACGCTCGCTGCAATCATCGAAGCCGGAATCGTAGCAGTTTCCGGACTTATCGGGATAGTCAGCGAGCGGCGCAAGGACGAGAAGCGCAGTCAGCTTCAGCAGAAAATCGACGATGCAGAACGTGAAATGAAACGCCTCGACAGCACGGATTTCCGGCTGAAGAAGTAGTTTATTTCGGTTTATCCTGCACCGATTTTCTGTGTAAAAATGAATCCCCGCAGTTGTGATGTAAATTCAAGGCTGCGGGGATTTTGTTTTACCTTAAAATCGCATAACAGAGCCACTTAGGAGGTGTACAAATGTTTGAAAATCAGCGCTACTGCACAAAAGGAATAACAGAAAATGTTCCATTACTGACGCAGATAATCATCTGGGGACTTATCGATTCAATGAAGATATCAGAAAAGAATTATTTGCAGGTGTTCAAGCTCACGGCAGAAAACAAAATGCAGCGCATAGTTCATTCGCAGGAACAGCCGCCGTATGAAAAAACGCACGAATTCCGCACAGATTCGCCGGTCACTGCGAAGATTTATGTGATCGACGACGAAACCCACACAACAATGCTTTTGGCAGAAGAATATTAAGGAGAAATCATGGAAGAGAAAATTGAATTACAGCACCTTGTCTGCAATTGCTGCGGCGAGGATATCGGAAACGATGATTATTATGAGTTCAACGGAAGTATCCTGTGTAACCTGTGTTTTCACAGTGAAACGGTTGAATGCTCGCATTGCGGCGACAGAATCTGGGCTGACGACAATGCAGGCACTGACAGTATGCCGCTCTGCAATTCGTGTTACGATGATTACTACACAACCTGTGAATGCTGCGGCAGAATCATTCATCGTGATTACGCCAACTACGATGATGACGATGACTATGCCTACTGTGACAGGTGCTACGAGGAACGTCAGAACAGCTCCATTCACGAATACAGCTACAAACCCGACCCGATATTTTACGGCGACAGCAAGCGCTATTTCGGCGTGGAACTTGAAATCGATGAGGGCGGCAAGAACAGCGACAACGCTGATACGCTTCTGGGTATCGGCAACAGGATTGCGGAGCACATCTACATAAAATCTGATGGCAGTCTTTCAGACGGTATGGAAATCGTAACTCACCCGATGTCCCTGAAATACCACAAGGACAAAATGCCCTGGGCAGAAATCATGCGTTCTGCAATCCGTATGGATTATCGCAGCCATAAGACCAGCACTTGTGGACTTCACGTCCACGTAAACAGAACAGCCTTCGGCAGTACCCGGGAAACGCAGGATGAGTGCATATCCCGGGTTCTTTATTTCGTGGAACACCACTGGCTGGAGCTACTCAAATTCAGCCGCAGGACAGAGTACCAGATGAACCGCTGGGCAGCTCGCTACGGCTACAAGAACAGCCCGAAAGAGATTCTGGAGGACGCCAAGAAAGGCTGTAACGGCAGATACGCCTGCGTGAACATCACGAACTACCACACGATAGAATTCCGTATGTTCCGTGGTACCTTAAAGTACAATACGCTCATTGCAACGCTGGAGCTTGTGGATAAAATCTGCGAACTTGCAACTGACCTGATCGACACAGAACTGAAATCCATAAGTTGGTCGGACTTCGTAGGTTCGCTGGACGACAGCACGGAGCCTGAACTTATTACCTATCTTAAAGAGCGCCAGCTCTACATAAACACACCAATCACAGCAGAGGAGGACGACTAATATGTGCGCAATATTTGGTTTGATCGATTATAATCATACTTTGAATGCAAAGCAGCGTGAAAATCTGCTTCGCGTACTTTCTGAGGAGTGTGAAGAACGAGGCACAGACGCAACCGGCTATGCATTCAACCACAATGGTAAACTCACAATTTACAAGCGTCCTTACGCCGCTCATAAGGTACATCTGCGCCTGCATGAGGACAGCAATGTTATCATGGGGCATACCCGAATGGCTACTCAGGGTAATAAGCTTGATAACAGAAATAACCACCCGTTTCCTGGAACAGTGAACGGAACTCATTTTGCCCTGGCACATAACGGCGTTCTTCATAATGACGTGAGGTTACGCAAGCAGCTTTCACTTCCGACCACGCCTGTAAAAACGGACAGCTACATAGCAGTTCAGCTCATGGAGCAGCAGAAAACCCTCGACATTCAGTCCATTTCTAAAATGGCTGAACTTGTCGAGGGTTCTTTTGTGTTTACGGTTCTGGACGAAAATAACAACATGTACTTCGTTAAGGGAGACAATCCGCTGGCGCTGTACCATTACGAAACCTGCGGCCTGTACGTCTATGCCAGCACGGAGTCAATCCTTGACTGTGCCCTGGCTAGGCTAGGAATCATCAGCATTGAGCACTTGAAAATCAACACGAGTTGTGGTGATATTCTGAAAATCGACAACACAGGCGCAATGGAGCGTGGAATGTTTGACACAACAAACCTGATGATGTATGATTACCGTTACT
>Ga0129310_1002885_pt1 | contig 11922 bp, 5 predicted proteins | sample Go1ome_2_FD_94433 | JGI IMG/M metagenome (GOLD analysis project Ga0129310, IMG submission 94433) | Western lowland gorrila individual fecal microbial communities from Wisconsin, USA - Go1022A metagenome | ecosystem: Host-associated > Mammals > Digestive system > Large intestine > Fecal | place...
CTATGTATGAGTTACTTTTGGAGGAGGCGTTGACTTCGACTGAGGCCTCGAGTGGCACATCCAACGTGCAGGCGATATTAACATCCAGCGTTGGAGGCGTTCCGGGCGCAGCAAGCGTATCCGGCACCGGCTCGATATTGATGGACTTGAAGATACCTAAACGCGCCAGATACGACTGAGTGCGATCCATATTGCGTACCGAAAAAATACGACCGGGCTTAATGGTGACGTTGTCTTGTATCACCGAAGGCCTGAGCTTGGATGGCTTCACCTGCACCAATGTCATATTTTTCAGGGGTATCGTATCGGCATATTGCGCCCCGCGATTGGGGTATACGGTGACAGTGACACGACCGGTGCGGTAGGACTGCATCAGCTGACGAGGGATATTGGCAGCCGGAACTATGCGCAAATTGACCTTGCCGCGTACGCTTACCGTATCGGCCAAATACTCAATAAATTCGGGTCGAAAATAGTAGAAGCCCTTGTTGCGCAGCCCGTCGGCAATGATATTGCGCACCATAGACAGCGAGTCGGCCGAGTAGATGCTACCGGGCTTCAAGTACGGAATCTTGCGTGCTATCGAGTCCACCTTGTGTGTCAGCTCGGAAGTATCCGGCGGTGTCTCAATATCATTGAAAGTAAACGCCGGACCGGTGGTGATGTCGTAAGCCACGGAAACCTTGCGCGGATTTTTCTTTGGCAGCATGGTATATGTCGCCTTACCGCGGAAATATCCGTTGTTTTGCAATATCTGCTCGACCATCTGAGTACGCACCTCCGGACGGACGTCCGAGATAAGTACGGGATCTTCGACAAGTTTTTCGTAAATCCAGTGTTTGAAGCCTTTCTCGGCACGCGGCCAGTTGTTGTACACCCACAGCCCCAGCGGAAACGGATAGTGCCACCCCACCAACTTCCAGTAATTATTCGGGGGGACATCCACAGCTTCCTTGACGGCGCTGCGTACTCCGGCGCTGAAGTGAGCACCGCTGTCGGGCACAATTTCCACCCTCGAGACGCCGCAATACAGCAATTCGCCCTCATCAATGCGCCGCGTAGTCGAGCACGACCACACCGTCAGCATCATGCCGGCCAATATATATAGTATAATATTATTTCTGAAGTGGAACATTGTCTGCAGGTATGGAATCCTTGGTTTCGGGCGTCGCGGCCGCCGGTATCAGGTCGCCTTGGGTTTTCGCTTCTTTATCTTTGTCTTTGTCCGTCTCTTTATCCTTATCCTTCCGGCGGCCGAAGCGGAACATGTCGGACAGGCGGCGTATCTTGCGACGATACACAAATCCGACGCCGGTCTGCGTAATCTCACCTTCGAGGATGCTCTCGTAGCCGGTGTGCCTGAATATGCGGACGTAGGTGGTGTGTGCGTTGTTGAGGTAGTACTCTATGGAAATATCCGAGATGATGTTGCGCGACAAGTTTTCGTCCGCATCCGCATCGGTGGAGTAGTTGCCGCCGACGGCTATGCGGAAACGCTCGTCAAACAACGACTTGGAGATGTTGTACGAGTATTGAGTAGTCTGCGAAGTACCGGCACGCGTGGTGCGGTCATACGAGTCGATACCGAAGCTCAGATCAACGCCTTTTATGGCCTTGGATGCCCACGAATTGAGTTGCGACGACAGGAAGGAGTAGAGAGGATTGGCGTTGAGTGCTGCATTGGCCTTGGTCCCCGGGCCGGTATATACGTTGTACAGCAGCAGGTTCATAGCCTCATTAGCACGCTGCTCGGCGGACATGGAGGCTAATTCGTTGGCCACGGTGATATCATCGTCCGTAGCCAAATCAAAGGCCACATCCATGCGGTCAAGCGTTCCGGTGACGTCAAGCGAAACATCAAAATTGATTAGGCGCGAATTCTGACCCTCCTGGGTGACATTGGCTCGCAGTCGGTCGACGCCCTTGATATTGAGACGAGGATTGAGCATATCGCCTGTGAAGGCCACGTAGCTTTCCTCATCGAAAGCGAACTTCTTTTCGGACATCAGCGGCGGCGTATATCGTATATATCCGTCCAAGATATTTAGGCGTCCTACCATGCGGCCGCTGTTCATGGGATCCATCGAAAACGACAACGACCCTTGTGTATTGAGTTGCAAACGGTTTTTGCCATCGGTACTCAGGTCTACGCCGATGGTGGTGCCGTTATTGATATTGAGTGCGAAGTCGACAAACAGAGCCATACCTTCGCGCGGCGCCACCGAATCGGCACGAGCCATAGCCGCCGAGTCGTTGAAGTTGACAAAATGCACCATATCTTCCACCGATTGGTTCTGTATGGTGTTGACGGCATCGGGCATAATATAAGTAAAGTTGCTGGGTGCAAGCACGCTCAGCGAGCCCGAGGTCTTGAGCATGGACATATCACCGCGTGCTTTAGCGTCAATATCCACATAAGCCTTGCCGTATAAATCGGCGCCCTTGGCGGCACGTGTACTTTTGACTATCTGCATATTGCGAGCCTTCATAGTCAAGTTCATAGACATCCGAGACATGTCGCTTATGTCAACTTTACCGTTGATGGTCAGCGGATTTTCGTTACAGCCGCTAACAGCGAAACCATTCAGTCGTACAATGCTTTTTTCTATGGGTATAGGGGTGTCGCTTATGGCAAAGGTCGTGCCCAGCATATTGACATTGATGGCGGCTTTGTCAAATTGCAGATTGCCATCCAGCTGAGGATGGTCGCTGTCACCGCTGACATCCATGCGCCCGTTGAGAGTACCTGATAATTTGGCCACTCCCGGCAGGAAGGCATTACACGTGGACAACGGGAAATGTATCATTGTCAGATCCATGTTGAAGGGCGAAGTGCGCGTCGAGTCGTTGAGGGCGCCGGCCAAAGTCACCGTCTTGGTGCCGTTGACCCATAGATCGACATTGGTGCGCAACAATCCCGAGCGTTGTGTCACCAAGTCGAAATCGGCACGTATGTCTCCCACTTTTTCGCGCCCGTAGGTCAGCCCGACGAGGGATAGTTGTCCTTCGCCGTTGAGTGCGTTGTTTAGGCGGTTGACACGTATGTCGGCCGAAATATTCCCCTTGACGGGCGGCGCAAAGGGATTGAGTGCTATCCAGTCTTGCAGACGTATGTCACTGACCTTGACCACGAGGTCTTCATCGGCTCCGTGCATAGCATTGTCATGCTCATGAGCATGCTCGCTGTACAGAGCCAGCGAACTTGTGGCACTACGCATATGCAAATCGGCGTCTATATGCTTTGTGGCATAGTAATAGCGTATGAAATTGCCCTCATTAGCAGTCCATTGCTGGTAGCCGATAGTAGGATTGAGAGGCGTGATGTGCAACGTGGCTGTCGAATCGGCATTGAGCTCGATTTCTCCTCCCACAAGGAAACCGGTCTGTCCCTTGATGTTGCGTTGGTTGACATTGATGCCCAAACGTCCGGGGCGGAAAAACCCGGTGAGGTCCACGGCGGCCCATGCATCGAGCGTACCGGGAAGGTTGCGTATCTTTGCCCCGTAATGGAGATGGTCGCCATGCTGGTGTATCTCGAGGTCTACCGAATCGAGACGCGTGTCTCCGGTGAAAAAGCCGAGGACGTCACCATCCAATGCCATGACGGTGTCGTTATAAGCTCGCAGACGCATATTGTCAAAGCCCATGTGGTTGTCGGCCAATACCTGAGTGAGCATATTGTTGTTGCCGGCCTGGACATCGAGTTCGAAGCGCGGCAATGCACGCTGCACCTCGGGAATGTCTATGCGACGCCGCTCGAATTGGGCGGCAAGGGTCGTCATCAGCGAGTCGCTGTGAGCCAGAACCTCGCGCAACCCGGTAGGGGCACTGAACAGGGCAAAGAGGTCACGGTTGCTAACATTAAGATTGACCGTGGTGTCGGAAGCGGCAAGGCGCGCACGCACGCGATCCACTGTCATTGTTCCACCTTCGTGAGCATACACAAAGTCGCGCAAATCCACCGAAGCATCCACCAGCAGCGGATTGGCGGCATCGATGTCAGCACTTATGTCTGCATTGATACTCACCGTAGCCGGGGTGTTGCCGACCTTGAGCGACATCAAGTCTATACGTCGGCCGTCGATGGCAGCTATCCAATTGTAACGGCTTCCTTGTATATTGCCCGAACCTTCGATGGAGAAATCGGCTGTGGAATTGTGCGAGTCGATGCGCAATATGGCCATTCCGTCGGCGACATGCAGCGTCCCTCCTATATCCGTCAAGCGGTCGCCGTTATAGGTGATGTCCGCCAAGTCAAGGTCTATATCGGCCGATGTATGCGGCGACATTATATCCAGGCCGCGACCCTTGGCATTGATGCCGACCGTGACATCCGAAATGCCCAACGATGGCATAAAAGCGTCTATCGGGAATTGGTATGCGTCCAGCTGTATGTCATACGCTTTGCCGCGTCCGTTGAAATTTCCGTCAAGGGCCAATTGGCCGGCGGAGGTGGTGGCTTGCAAGTTGCCGTTGTATGCGCCATTGCCGAAATCGATGCCGGCCTTGACGTCCATGGGCGGAATGCGTACCCCGGCATCGGGTCCCATAACAAGGCGCAGCCATGGGTCGATGTCCCCGAGTTTTCCTGAAAGGTCTATACTGCCGGTCATGCGCTCGGGTGTCAGCACATTGTGCAGTCGTCCGCCGCCGTCAAGTCTCAATGCTCCGGGGACATGTAGTGACAAGTGTCCGATATCGGGATTGTTAATACTTCCGGTGACCTCGGCGGCCAAAGCTACACGCGTGTCCTTGCGCAAAGGCTGCAGATAGTTGTCGAAGTCGGGGAACATACATGCCAAGTCACTGACCGCAACCTTGGAGGGCGCGATGTCTACGCTTATACTTTGCTCGGAGTCGGTGCCGAGTGTGACATTAAAATCCATAGCCGTTCCACCCGAAGTTTTCAAGTCAAAGTGCTGCAATCGCAGGGCGGCACTATCTATAGCCAACGTGCCGTCTGTATGCAAAACTATGCCGGAGCGTTCGCGACCGCTGATACACAACGGGACACGCACTTCGGAGGCTCGATTGTAAAACCCTTCAATGTCAAGGCTCATCGAATCCACTGCAATATACCCGAAATCCAGACCGGGTTGAGGGCGCAAACCGCACGTTGTGTACAGTGCCTTGCTTCTGTCAAAATGTATCCCATCGACTTTCACCGTCCACGGCGCAGAGGGCGCTGATATGGTATCGACTTTGGCCGGCAGAGCAGCCAAGCGCTCCACAGTGGCCTGATCGGGCGCTATATATGCCACATCAAGGCCTGTGCCGCCGAAGTCGCCGACTTCAACGGTTTGCCCGGCAATGTCTATGCGTACATCAGAAATCATTCCACGGCTTATCACCGTCTGCAAAGTATCTATCGCCGGAAGCATATTCATGCGATAGGCGAAATTCGACAAGGCCAGATGTTCCACCTCTATGAGCAGGGGCGAGGGCTCGGACGATGGTTTGGGCGCAGCCGTATCCACAGGATTGATATACATGTCCACCAAAGCTCCGGCCAAGGCTCCACGCTCGAGGCGTATGCGCAAGGTGTCTCCAAGAGATACGGACAGCGGCGCTGCGTCTATGTACTCGGCTCTAAGGACTATGCAGGTGGCACTGTCTCGCGACCCCATACGATATAGTGCCTTTGACAATAATGCCTCGCCCACATCTACACGTCCGTCAAGCAAGGGCCGAAGTCGTACGTCTGCATCCGCCGCCCCGAGACGAATCATAGTGTCGCCGTTTTGCACCAGCGACATGTCGCGAACCTTGACACGAAGCGGAAATATAAGCCTCGCCTCGCCAACCTCAAGATGCGTCCCGGGTCGGCGATTGACAGCGGTGACGGCGGCATACAACGCATCGCGCTGCCACCACACCGAATAGACGCCTACGACTATTCCGGTGACCAGCAGCATCATGGACATCAGTATCCACAACATTACCTTCACCAACGTGCGCACCATGCTTCGAGCTGGCATCGGCGTCGGCTGTATTTCCGTATCGGTCTGCAATGCCGTACTTGGCTTCATATATGCTCAACAATCAGGCGCGGCATTGTGTTCTCAGTCCACGGTCAGACGCACGCGCCATATTTATTGCAAAGGTAAACAAAAACCCAAAGTCGTCAAAATCGACCGTTCCCTTATTCGCCGCATCGGGCAAAATATTGCATCTAAAGCCAAATTGCACATTGTCAGCAAAAAAACATTTGGGTGGAAACGGAAAAAATCGTACCTTTGCAACCGATATGCGTAACCGCTGGCGGGACTTGGTAGCCCGCGAATGTTGCGTCAGTGCTAACATTTTAATTTTCAGAAAACTAAAATGGATTTAATCAAGATTGCCGAAGAGGCTTTTGCCAGTGGCAAGCAACATCCCGATTTCGGTCCCGGCGATACCATCACCGTGGCCTACCGCATCAAAGAAGGTAATAAGGAACGTATCCAGCAATACCGCGGTGTGGTTATCAAAATTTCGGGCGAAGGCGCCAAAAAGCGCTTCACCGTACGCAAAATGTCCGACAACATCGGCGTTGAGCGTATCTTCCCCATCGAGTCGCCGTTCATCGACTCCATCGTAGTCAACAAGTATGGCAAAGTTCGCCGCGCCAAACTGTACTACCTGCGTGGTCTCACCGGCAAAAAGGCTCGTATCAAAGAGCGTCGCGTCAAGAAAGCTTAAGACCCTCACTCTTACGACACAACCAAGACACCAAAGACATTCTGTCCACTCCGGCAGAATGTCTTTGGTGTTTATATACAAATGGGGCTGTATCACTGTAGAATATACGATTTTGGGTCTATTGAGTCCACTATTTTGATATCCTCACGCCACACCAATACAGAGCAACACTACCGTTCTAACACGCCGTGAGGCATCTCGGCACTTGCAAAAGTCGCCCACAATATCAGCAACCCTATAAGTACAGCCACACAGACCGCAAATCGCAACCCGAGCTGACTATGGCGCGAGGCTTTGGCTCTACATCTTTTTGGATTGTGTTTTCGTCCCATATTTTCATTTGTGCTTGTTGCCATAAGTTTTTAACATTCCGAGACACCGGCGCCACGCGTTGTCCGCAACTGCCACCTTCGTGCCTCTATTGTCACAACGCCAACCTCATTGCTTTTGTTCGTATACACCTGATTTACGACACACCTGTCACTCCTTTTTACAAATAAGCAACTAAACAACAAAATAACCATTAAAAAATTTGCATATCGGAAAATCGTTGTGTAAATTTGCCGTGAATAAATCCTCTCTCCCGCCAATGCCCCTTAAAAATCACTTGGACATCCGGGGACAGAGAGAGAAAGAATACCAACCTTAAAAAAAACGCCTGATTATGAACAAAACCACCCGAAGACTGAAAGCGCTGCTGACGGCAGTGGCTTTTGGCGTGTGCTGTGCATATGCACAGACGGCCACACCGGGAGGCTTTGTCCTACCGAACGCAGATCCGGATGCCGACCCTTATGACTTCCGGATGTCCAAGACGGATGACGGCATATCCGTCTCACTCACCTTCAACCGCATCGACCGCACCGTCATCGACTCCGTAGCCGGGAAATGCCGCGTGTCGGTATCCGGACTATCCTCTACCACTTTTGCCGGACTGCCGGCACTGCCTTACAAGGCTTTCCGCATCGCTCCCGAGGGCAGCGGAACGCCGCAAATAATCGTGCGCGACAGCACGTACATCGACATCCCGGTCAATCTTGACCATAATCCGCGGATAGAGTATGATTCCATCGGACAGCCGCGCCAAATCGCAGTGGCACGCATGGAATACTCGGGTTTCATGCCCCCAGACCTTGCACGCGTGACCGACACGCAGACTTATCGCGACCGTCCGATATACACCATCACGGTGATGCCAATGAAGTATGACCGAGCAACCGGCGTGCTGCGCATCTTCACCTCTCTCGATATCGACATCGCCTACACCGTGCAGGCACAGATACAGTCTGCTGCCGGTGTTACGCGCTCCGCCGCCTTCAATGCCTACACCGACCGTGTGCTCACCGAGACCCTCGGCGAACAGGCCGTGGCTTTCTCGACAGATCGGCAGGTGGCAACAATGAGTATCATTGGAGACAAAATCGGGGATAAAGAACCGGTTACAGAAATAGACCTATATGACACGACCGAGGATATGCTCGTCATATCTTACAAAACCCCTAAAACTAATTTTACTGCCGCCACAGATAGTCTTAAAGAATGGAAGAAGAATCTTGGATACAGAGTTCATGTCGTCGAAAGAGGACATTGGACGACTGAAATAGTTGATAGTGTAATTCATCATTATTATAACACAATGCCCAATCTCACCACGGTATTGATTATGGGCACGGATGCCATTGTCCCCGGGTATTCCTTAAAAGAACGCAATCCCAAAGCTACCGATTGGGGCGCAGAAAAACGCGATTCGCCGACAGATTACCCGTATATGTGTTTAGACGGTAGTGGAGACCGTTTCCCTGATGTGGCTTATGGTCGTCTTCTTGTTTATTGTACTTCAGATGCAGATAAGAATGTTGCAAAGATCATAAAATACGAGAAGGGACTGTTGTCACCATCAGGCATATGCAATAAGGCTTTTCTTGCGACTCGGTATTGGACTGATGAAGACAACGGAAGATTCCTCCCTACACTTGAAGAAATTCATTCTATTCTTGAAAAAAAAGGCCTCGATGTTGAACGCATATACACGACAGACCCCGGATACCACCCTACAGAATGGAGCTATGACGATGATGGTGACTATTCGCCTCTACCATCATACTTACAGTATCCTCAATATCCGTGGAATGCAACAAAACAGGACATATCAAACGCATTCAATTCCGGTGTCAACCTCGCCATATATAATGGACACGGAGGATGTGACAGATGGAGCGGTTTTCAATTTACAGATATAGACTTCAGTCAACTAACGTTTACTAATTCCGCACCTCTAATATTTAGCATCGGATGCTACACGGGTGACCATAAGCAGTATCCCAATTGTATCGCGGGCACGATGTCTCGACGCACATCAGGTGGCATAGCAGTCATCTCGTCTACAAATGTCACAAAGTTAGGATATAGTGATGCCTTACTTTTAGGTATGGTTGATGCAATATGGCCTAATTCATATGAATACAAAGGCTGGAAAGATCCTATCCACCGAGAACCGGTGTATCGTCTATACGACATCATGCAAAAGGGGTTGTTAAGAGTCGAAGAGCATCAAGGAGGAGGTTTCTGGGATAATTATTATTGGCATCCTTACGGAGAACACGTGCATGAATCATACCAACGTGAAAGTTTCCATATATTTGGAGATCCGACAGTCAACTACAATGCAAGAGTTCCGTCGGCATACAACGCCAGCTGTCTTGTTTCTCCGTCCAACCACCTAACCGTAAACATAAGCAATGCGGACTTACCGGCAAAACTTGTCGTTAAGAATCTACGTAATGGTAGTATCCGGACGCACCGGATAACCGAAACATCTTCTCTTGATGAATACCAGTTTACGTTATCACAGAATGATTCCATCGAAGTCGTCGTCTCCGGCCCCAATAAAATACCATATCGTGAAATCGTAACCGGGTCAACGGAGCAGCCGCTGCCAAAAGGTAGGATTACCGGCGTGACATACGACAGAGGCACGCAAACAGCAGTCGTGTCATACAGACTTAACAATTCAGTGGACATACCGAGTTTCACCGTTACCGACATCAATAATACGATCCATACACCGCTTATAGCCATTGGCCCGGCTACAAACCAATGTACGCTGAATCTCAATAATGTGCCGAACGGCTTGTGCGTTATATCGCTATTAATTGATGGTAAGGTCGAGAGTACATATAAACTTCTAAAACAATAGAGATATGATTAAGCAACTACTAAAAGCCGTAATGACAATGGCATTGTTCCTATCAGTCATACTCGGCTATGCTGAAACAACGGAGGGCAAAATGTTCTACGGTCTCCCGACGTACACAGTGGGCAATTATATGTATGCTGTTCATGAATTTGGCAAAAGCTATGATATCCTACCGAAATATAAAAATTCCTCTATATATAAATATACCGGAGCAATCCTGATACCGAACTTAGACAAGAGTGTAAAGTATTCGGGTAAGATTACCATTCCGGAAAGAGTCATCATCAATGGCACCGAGTATCCCGTATTCGGGTTTATGTGGCTTTCGGTGTATCCGGAGAACGAAAGTGAAGACTTGGAGATAGTATTACCTGAAGGACTGAAGGTGTTAGGATTCAACGGGAATTTTAGTGGGGGTCGAAACACCATCAAAGCTATTAATATCCCAAAGACGGTAGAATACATCGGTGCAATGAAGTATATTGTACCGGGAGCCACCGTAACAATCCCGTCTGCAGTAAAGGAGGTAGAATATGATGCCGGGCTACATGCTGACAACCTCATAATAGAAGATGGTGAGCATACGTTCCGCACGTACTCTATCGGGTGTGGCAACAAAAGTCTCACAATCCCCGGATCAGTACAATTCAGTTATTGGTCATTAGCTGCGTCTAAGCTGGTGGAGCTAATAATTAAACAGGCAACCGATGAGTTTATAACTCCTAATTTGGGCGAAGCTTTCTGCCCCATATCGTACAATATCAATAGAGTAATCTGCGAATATACGCGTCCTCCCCAAGTACATAAAAGTGCATTTGATATTGAAAGGGCTAACGATGACCCGTTATACCCCTACGACAATCCCGATGACCCCCACGGCTACGACTACCACCCTACGACATACGACCGTGCAACACTCTATGTGCCGAGGTTGGCGATAGAGGCGTACAAGGCCGACCCGGTATGGGGACAGTTTGTACGGATACGGGCTATTGAAGACGGCATACAGGACACCTCCTTCTTCGGACTGCCGACATACACGGTGGGCAATCTCAGGTATGCGGTTAATGAGACCGTCCGAGACAGCTACAACGCGTCCATATACAAGTACACCGGGGCTATTGTGATTCCGAACGACGATAAGGAAGTGAAGTATTCCGGCAAGATTACCGTGCCCGAAAAAGCTACCATCAACGGCACCGAATATCCCGTATTCGGGTTTATGTGGCTTTCCGAGTATCCCGAGAACGAAAGCTCGGACTTGGAGATATCCTTGCCCGAAGGCCTGAAAGTAATCGGGTTCAACCGAAATTACGGCGGCTCGCACAACACCATCAAGGCCATCAATATTCCCAAGACCGTGGAATACATCGGTGCGATGAAATACGTTGTGCCCGGTGCTACGGTGACACTCCCCGGAACGATTAAGGTGGTTTCAGCCGCTGCCGGCATCGAAGCCGAGAAACTTGTCATAGAGGACGGCGCACAGGTTCTCGGAACTCAAATCTTCGGCAAAACATTGATAACATGCCATAACACGGAGCTGACAATCCCCGGTTCGGTAAAACTCGGTGCGCTTGCAATAGATGCACGCGAGTTGGAGAGCCTCAAAATTACAAAGTCCAAAATCAACGGTGCCTCACCGTATCTTGGCTCGGCTTTCTGCCCGAATTCTCCATCTATAAAAAAAATTACTTGCGAGTACTCCGTTCCACCGGAGACGAGCGGCGGTGCCTTCGGCCTCTATCACGGCTACGACATGTACGAGCGTGCTACGCTGTACGTGCCCAAAGAGGCTATCGAGGCATACAAGGCCGCTCCCGAATGGAAAGAGTTCAAGAATATTTTGCCCATCAAGGACGGCGTGAGTGACGTGGCGACGGACGATGCGCAAGTCGTTGCCACCGAGTACCACGATTTGGCCGGACGACGCCTCGAAGCACCGGCCGAGCGCGGCATCACCATCCGCACGGACGTCTACAGCGACGGCACTCGCCGTAGCGCCAAGGTTCTGCGCTGATACACCTGATACTACGGACATAGAC
>Ga0129310_1002889_pt1 | contig 11907 bp, 10 predicted proteins | sample Go1ome_2_FD_94433 | JGI IMG/M metagenome (GOLD analysis project Ga0129310, IMG submission 94433) | Western lowland gorrila individual fecal microbial communities from Wisconsin, USA - Go1022A metagenome | ecosystem: Host-associated > Mammals > Digestive system > Large intestine > Fecal | place...
ACCCTGATCGTAAAAGGCAATCCGGAGCGGGCCAAAATGATCCTGGAGCAGACACATCCGATGCTGATCGATATCCTTCCTCTTACATTGGAAGAAATTTTTATTTATGAAATGGGAGGAAAGAATTATGAAATCAAAGACATCCTGTTTTAATAAAACGATATTCCGCAAAAATATGACCCGGTTTTGGCCGGTCTGGGCGGTTTACCTTGCGTATCTGTTTTTTAACATGACTGTACGGATGTTCCTGAACACCCGCAATTACATAGGTGCCCAGTCAGTGGGATATGCTGCCACTCCGGCTACCAACCGCCTGATGACCATGTTGGAATGCATCAGTGGAAATCTGGAACCATATGTTGTCTTTTTTGCAGCACTGGTATCCGCCATTACCGTTTTTTCCTACCTGTTTTCCACCCGGAGCTGTCATATGATCCATGCGCTTCCAGTAAAACGGAGTGAACTGTTTGTGACAAATTATATCAGTGGCTTTTTATTTCTGCTGATTCCACAGCTGATCACATTTTTGCTGAATTTGCTTGTCTGCATCATTAACAATATTACCTCCGTGGAATACCTGCTATACTGGCTGCTTTACATGATGGGTATGAGCTTTCTGTTTTATACACTTGCTGTATTCTGCTGTATGCTCACAGGTCATGCAGTTGCCGCAGCTGCTTACTATTTTGTAGGAAATTTTCTGTATATCGGCATTAAATCCGTCGCGACACTGATCATTTCCTCCATGTGCTATGGTATGGGAATTCTCGGTGATCAGGTGAGCTTTACTTTGACAGGGACCAGAGATACCGTACTTTCCCCGTTTCTGTATCTGTTGGATCACGTATCCATGACCTGGTCCATGAATGATGATTTTACTGCACTGGAAAAAATTAATATGCGCGGTGGTCTGCTGATCGGGCTGTATTGCATCATCGCGGTAGCTTTTTTGATTCTCGCCTATGTATTTTATCAGAAACGGCAGTTAGAATGTACCGGTGACGTAGTTGCCTTTGGCTGGCTGCATCCGTGTTTCCGCTGGATGCTTACTCTGGTTGGGGGCTTCAGTCTCTCCTTCCTGCTTTCCAGCCTGCTATTTGACAGCACCTCACATATGACGACCTCACTGTTTGTATTTCTGATTCCGTGCTCCTTTGCAAGCTTCTTTATTTCAGAAATGCTGTTAAAGAAACGTTTTCATGTATTTTCACGAAAACGCTGGATGGAATGGGCCGTCTGCATTGCGATCTGTCTGCTTGGAACTGGCCTGTTTAAAGGTGATGCCTTCCATCTGGAACGCAGAATACCGAAAACCGATCAGATTGCGGCCATTTATATGTATGCGGATTATGAACATGTATACACAGAGGAATCTGATTTTGAAATTTTGGAAAACATTCACCAGAATATTTTGAATCACAAACAGGAGTATTTACCGTATTCCTACCAGCAAAATTATCTGGAATACAACCATCCGGAAGAACGAAGTGCTGAATTTACAGCGGCGACCTCATCTGATACCACAGATTCCAGCACATCAACTTCTGTTGTTTACAGCGAAGGGGATTACGTATCTTCCATTCAGATTACCTACTATCTGAAAAACGGTCACAAAATTATGCGCCGCTATGAAATTCCGGTAACAACTGCAACCCTGAAAGATGAAACCACACCGGCCTATCAGATTTCGAAACTGGAGATTGGAAATGAGGACCTGCTTCGTTATCTGCTCTGCTATAATTACGAAGATGTCAGCTTCATCAACGGCACTTTAAGCCATGTAAATGCAAATGGGCATGACGAAAATGTCACACTGAATCAGCAGCAGACAGAGACATTATACGAAGCACTCAAAACCGATATCCTTGCAGGCAACTATCCGGCAGGACTCGGCATCCATGATACAGATGATAACCCTATTTATTATGATAGTTTTTATTTCTACGGACAGGTTCCGGGTGATGTGAAATATCTGACAGATATGCTGCCCTCCAAAGCTTCCACCGATACTTCCCGTGATTTTGAAGTACAATCGGTAACAACCGCAAATACCGCTGTTCAGAATAATAAACCAACGGAATACTATTCTTCCATAGAGGTATCATTTTCACTGTCAAAATCCTGCACCAATACCATTCAGGCAATGATCGATCTTGGGCTGATTAAAAGTACCTCGGATCTGACCACACAGGAAGAGTATTATGAGGTAATGAATGTCGATGGGATAACATACTAGTACAAAACCAAAGCTGGTACAGAAATGGCATATGTGATGTTTGATATTTAAGAAAAAGCACTGAAAAACACATTTTTTTTGTGTTTTTCAGTGCTTTTATTTTTACTCCGCTTCCACCAACACCCGGCAGCATTTCCGGTTACATGCAATTCCATATTTCAAAATCTTATGAATGCCTTCATTTACAAAATTTTCTGTATAATGTTTCTCCCGAATCTGTTTTAGTGCTTTCTGACATTCCGCTTCCAGATTATCATTTTCTACATATTTTACTTCGATAATAATTCCCGTCTCAGACTCATCCACCATAATCTGAATATCACTGAAGCCATCTCCGGACTCCCGGTTTGATGACACCATCCAGCCACCTTTGAAACTTAAAATTCCAAGCAAGATTCCATGATAAAAGTTTTCTTTCGTTGGTTTCTGGACAAAGGTATCTCGAATACTGATGGTTGTTTTCATGTATTTTGTAAACAGTTCTTCTACCTTACCGGCATTTCCGTCTAAAAGTGCATTGCAGAAGGAATTGACCATCTCTCCGTCTTTTCTAACAGTTTCCTTAAATAATGACATTACACGGTCTGTCATAATATTTCGCACTTCTCTGTTTGGAATCACAAGCTGATACAGATTTCCATCCGGCTCTCCCCGCTGTGTCAGGTAACCAGTCATAAAAAGAGCACTCCAGATATGGTCTCTGGAATCATATAATTCCTTATAGGTCAGTTCCGGATGAACTTCTTTCTGGACACTGCCACCATTGATCAGTTTTTCCAGTTCCATCCTGGTAACATTCTTTTCCGTTCCATAATCATTGATAAAATGCTGTACCACATCGTTGCCACTGGTATTTGACCAGTAGTTTTTCGGCGGTAATGCTGCATTGCTGATGTGGTCATCACAGTAATTGATCACATCCCATGGACAGTACACATCAATTTTTCCAAAACGATATCCATCGTACCATTCCCGGACGGTCTCATAATGTGCTTCCTGACCATAATACTGTAGCATTGCTTTTACTTCAGCATCATTAAATCCAAAGTATTCATCAAAATCCACATCTGTAATGGAAAACACCTTAAAATTATTCAATCCGGTAAAAATACTCTCTTTTGCTACTCTGAGGCATCCGGTCAGAACCGCAAACTTCAGACTCTCATTTGTTTTCAGCACATTTTCAAACAGATTACGCAGCAACAAAACCATCTGGTCATAATATCCCTGCTCATTCGCTTTCGCCAACGGCACATCATATTCATCAATCAGCACAATTACCTGCTGTTCATAATGTTTTTCCAGAAGTGTGGTCAGTTTCCGCAGACTTGTATACAAGGCTGGCTGACTCATTTTTCTTTGAATCAGACTTTCATAAGACTGCTTATCCTGCGCTGTAAGTTTGTCGCTTTCTAACAGAAACTGAAAACGCATGGCTTCTTCCCGGATCAAATCTGTCATCAGCTCACAGGCATCTGGAAATTTTTCTGCATGGATTCCTTTCAAACTGATAGATACTACCGGAAATTTTCCCAGATACTGCTCACACAATTCCTTTTTCTGTGCAATATAAAGTCCATCAAAAAGCGTCGGATCTGTACCAATTTCAAAAAAATAACGCAGCATACTCATATTCAGAGATTTGCCAAAACGACGCGGTCTTGTAAACAAATTTGCCTTTCCCCATCGTTCCAGAAGCTGTTCGATTAGTTTTGTTTTATCCACATAGTAAAAATTTTCTTTTCGAATCTCAGAAAAGCTTTCAATACCTATGGGTAATTTTTTTCTTTTTTCCACTCTGTAACAACTCCTTTCCACTCCGACTGAGTCTAACATTCTAATTATCTAAATAGTCCTTTTACTTCATATTTATCAATGCCTTTTCCTGCTCTCTACACATCTTGTTCTCATTGTAACAAACCCCCCGAAAAACCGCAAGCACCCGCCGGAAGAATCCCGTCGGGTGCTGTACATAAACTCTTATAAATTTTTAATCACTTCCGGCAACTGCTCCAGGCTCTCCACCTGCGGTACCTCTGCCTCTACGTTTCCGAAACCATATGCTGCAAAGAGAAACGGAACCCCTGCTTTCTGACACGCATTATAATCTCCCTGGGTATCTCCAAGGTAATAATATTTCTCATAATGGTTCCGCTCGATCAATGCTTTCAGATTCACATCCTTCTGCTGCTGCGTGTTGCCATAACACTCAATATCTGCCACCAGATCCCCCAGATGATAATACTCCAGAAATACTTCAATGTACCCTGCCTGACAGTTGCTGACAATGCCAATCTCATATCCCATGTCACGCAAAGTCTCAAATACCTTACGGATATCGCCGTACAGTTTTGCACCAACATGGCTCAGATATTCATTTTCATCCCGCTCGCAGGCATGAATGATTTCCATGGCCTGATCCAGCTCATACTGCGGAAGAAGTTCCTTCGCGAAGCAATCCATGGTTTTTCCCATAAGTCCAATGAGCTGTTCTCTGCGGATGTGCATTTGGGGACAGGTCTTGTTCCAGGATTCCACGATCTCATCTACGGAATCCCATAACGTACCGTCCATATCAAAAATAACTGCTTTCTTCATAAATTATGCCTCGTCGATGGCTTTTCCGATATCATGACGCATATATTTATTTGCGAAATCAATCCATTCTGTTGCCGCATAAGCGTTTGCACGGGCTTCTTTTAAGGTAGCACCTTTCGCAGTAACACCAAGGACACGACCGCCGTTTGTCACGATCTTGCCTTCCTCATTTAACTTGCTTCCTGCATGGAAACAATAATAACCGTCTTTGTTCTCAAAGTTCTCCAGACCTTTGATCTCGAATCCTTTTTCATAAGAAACCGGATAACCGTCACTTGCTAAAACTACGCAGACTGCTGCGTTATCCTCAAACTGAAGATCAATCTGGTCTAACGTTCCGTCAATGCATGCTTCCATTACGTCAATGACATCATTTTTCATACGTGGAAGGACAACCTGTGCTTCCGGATCACCAAATCTGGCATTGTACTCCAGAACCTTTGGTCCGTCCTCTGTCAGCATCAGTCCGAAGAAAATGATACCTTTGAAGGTACGTCCCTCTGCTGCCATAGCGTCTACAGTTGCCTGGAACACATATTTTTTACAGAACTCGTCTACTTCTTTTGTGTAGAACGGACTTGGGGAGAAAGTTCCCATACCGCCTGTGTTTAATCCCTGATCGCCGTCTTTGGCACGTTTGTGATCCTGTGCGGAAGACATGATCTTGATGGTTTTTCCATCTACGAAAGATAATACAGATACTTCACGACCGGTCATAAACTCTTCGATTACCATATGATTGCCGGCAGAACCAAATTTCTTGTCCATCATAATTTCTTTGACGCCTGCTTCTGCTTCTTCTAACGTATTGCAGATCAGTACGCCTTTTCCAAGTGCCAGTCCGTCTGCTTTCAGAACGATCGGCATTTTTGCTGTTTTCAGATATTCCAGTGCTTTTTCCGGATCATCAAATGTCTCATATGCAGCTGTCGGAATGTTATATTTTTTCATTAAATCTTTGGAAAATGCTTTGGAACCTTCCAGAATTGCTGCTGCTTTATTTGGTCCAAATACACGCAGTCCCTCTGCCTCAAAGGCATCTACCACACCGCCAACCAACGGATCATCCATACCAATGATGGTCAGGTCGATCTGGTTTTCTTTTGCAAATGCAACCAGTTTATCAAATTCCATGGCACCGATCGGTACACACTCTGCGATCTGTCCAATTCCGGCATTACCCGGTGCACAGTAAATTTTATCCACACGACTGCTTTTTGCCACACTTGTTGCGATGGCATGCTCTCTTCCGCCACTTCCTACGATCAGTACTTTCATGTCAGTTCTCCTTTTTACATTCTCTGTGTTTTAAGTCCATATAAGCTGACGAACGCTGCTACCTTTTTCAAGGTATTCCAGACATCCGTCAGCTTTTATTCTTATGTATCTTATTCTTCTACGATTGCTTTTCCGTCTACAACCTTAACCTTACCGTTTGCGATCAGATCAATGGCTTTCGGCATAATAATCCATTCTGCCTCTTCCATGACACGCTGCTGTAAAATCTTCGGTGTATCCCCATTTTTTACTTCAACGGCTTTCTGTAAAATAATTGGACCGGTATCGGTTCCCTCATCGACAAAATGACAGGTTGCTCCAGTCACTTTCACACCACGGTTTAACACACCCTCATGCACTTTCAGACCGTAATATCCGGTCCCGCAGAAAGACGGAATCAGAGACGGATGAATGTTGATGATGCGGTTTCTGTACTTCTGGATCATCATTTCCGGAATCACTACTAAAAATCCTGCCAGAACGATCAGGTCTACCTGCGCCTCATCCAGTGCTGCCAGCAGCGCCTCATGAAACTGTGCTCTGTCCTCATAATCTTTCGGAGAGATGCAGCAATTTGGAATACCTGCTTTCGTGGCACGCTCCAGTGCATAGGCATTTTTATTATTGCTGATGACCATTGCGATCTCAGTATTTGTGATTTTCCCATCTGCAATGGCATCGATAATGGCCTGCAGATTTGTACCGCCACCGGATACCAGAACTGCAATTCTTAGCATAAATCTACTCCTTTTTCACCATCGATGATTTTTCCTACAACGTATGGTGTATCGCCTGCCTGTTTGATTGCTTCCATCGTCTTGTCAACATCTGCCGGATCAACAGCAACGATCATGCCAAGTCCCATGTTGAAGGTGTTGTACATCATTTCTTCTGTGATGTCACCCTCTTTTGCAAGCATTGCAAAAATTGGCGGTACCGGGTAGCTGTCTTTCTCAACAACTGCACGTTTGCCGTCGATGAGCATACGCGGAATATTCTCATAGAATCCGCCACCTGTGATATGGCTGCAGGCTTTTACTGTCACGCCGGCTTCACGGATGGATTTTAATGCATTTACATAAATTCTTGTCGGAGCCAATAATGTCTCGCCAAGTGTTTTGCCAAGTTCCTCATGATATCTGTTCAGTGTCTCCTCATCCATCTGGAATACTTTACGAACCAGAGAGAATCCGTTGGAATGTACGCCGCTGGAAGCCATACCAATCAGCACATCGCCGTCTTTTAACTCGCTTCCTGTGATCATATCTTTGCGGTCAACCACGCCAACTGCAAAACCAGCCAGATCATACTCATCCTCCGGCATCAGACCCGGATGCTCTGCTGTCTCACCGCCGATCAGTGCTGCGCCGGACTGTTTACATCCTTCTGCTACACCTTTTACGATATCAGCAATCTTCTCCGGATAGTTTTTGCCGCAGGCAATGTAGTCCAGGAAAAACAGCGGTTCGCCGCCTGCACATGCAATATCGTTTACGCACATTGCAACTGCGTCGATTCCGATGGTGTCATGTTTGTCCATTAAAAATGCAAGTTTTACTTTTGTACCGCATCCGTCTGTACCGGATAACAGTACCGGATCTTCCATCTCTTTGATTTTATTTAAAGAAAATGCTCCGGAAAATCCGCCAAGTCCTCCAAGAACTTCTGCACGCATGGTTTCCTTTACATGTTTTTTCATCAGCTCTACTGATTTGTAACCAGCTTCAATATCTACACCTGCTTTTTTGTAATCCATTCTGAATTCCTCCGTTATGTATCAGCACATATTTTCATGTTCTTTATTAATGCGGATATTTGCCATCCACTTGCTCATAATCAAACAGCTCCTGCTTCATTTATCATGAAATGATATCCTAACTCTGATTATTTCGCGTAATTTTTATATCCGGTTTCCTGTAATTTCTCATCTTTTTCCACTACCTGGGATTTCAGCTCCTCTGTATAAGCTTTCAGTTTCTCTAAAAGCTCCGGATCTGATGTAGCCAGAATTTTTGCTGCCAGAATACCTGCATTTGCACCGCCGTTGATTGCTACGGTTGCCACCGGGATTCCGCTCGGCATCTGTACGATAGAGTACAGAGAATCTACACCGCCCAGGTCAGATGTCTTCATCGGGATTCCGATGACCGGCATCGGGAAGATTGCTGCACACATACCCGGCAGATGAGCTGCTTTACCTGCTCCGGCAATAATTACTTTGAAGCCTTTCTCCTCTGCGGATTTTGCATAGTCAAAAAACACATCCGGCTCACGATGTGCGGAGATAATACGCATCTCGTAATCGATACCGAATTTATCCAAAATTTCTGCTGCCTTTGCCATGATCGGCATATCTGAATCACTGCCCATTACAATTCCTACTTTAGCCATTTGTATGTGCTCCTTTCATCCCTCATGTAATCATGTAACTATTTATAACACCATCAGAGCAAAATTTCCTTTGCCCTGATGGCTTACTACTCTGTTTACATCTTACCTTGAATCATGCAAATTTGCCAATTATATATTGTTATATTTTTTATAAGTGTTACTAATATATTACATCTCTTTCATTCATTTTTCTAATGATGCAATTATCAAAAACGCATCTTGCTGATACATTTTTATAGCTACATCAATATCTTATCAAATGATAGCCTTATAAAGACTTATAAGCATCGACCTATATTTTTCTCTTAATAACAGACATTCTTATTTTATAACAATCTTATTTCAACAACGGTTCGTTAAGTTCTTCTGCGCCTTCCACCTGGAACAGTCCATCACGGATAATATCTGCGGTACTTCCATCCGGACGGATGACTGTGATCGCACCAAGTTCATCATATGGAATGGTGATATCCGTATGGCAGTTGAAATAAGCCTTTGACATATCCTCTTTGCGAAGCAGGCTCTTCTCATTATCCCGGGCAATGATCTCCTTGCCGTTTGGATTATAAACAGCAGTGTCCTCTGCGTGGGAATAGCAGGTATCGCCCACTGCAAAATGCGGGCCGGTCTTTTCTGCGATCAGGATCGGCAGTTTTGCTCCGATCTGATACTCTTTTGCCATACGATATGCAGTTGTATTTGTTCCGATGGCAAACTCGCCCATCGGCAATGTCTCATGTCGCATCAAAATATTGTCACGGATATAAGCCTTGTTCTGTGCCTCATCCGCAAAGTTTCCGCAGTTATAGCTCTCGATCATACCGTCTTTGAACACGATCTCCAGATCCAGATACTGCAGACCATTCAAAAATACTTCTGATACATGGAGGGTTCCGTTTGTCCCTTTCAGAACCGGAGACGTAAATACTTCACCCACCGGGATATTCACATCTGCCACACAGTTTTCAAAAATCGTCTGTTTGTCCGGATCAGTCAGCGGATGAAGTGCTACTGTCAGATCTGTGCGGTTGCCGCCGCGACCGGTAATGTGTACTTTTGTACCGCTGTCCAGCACGTCGATGATGCACTGCTGCATTTTCTGATATTTTGCGTAATCTAAAGTGTTGATCACAACGGTCTCTGCAAAAATTTCTTTAAATTTATCACCAATCTCCGGAATTGGATAAGCAATGATAGTAAAGCTGCGCTCCTCGCCTTTGATATATTCATTTGTGATCTGTCCGGACATGGAAGCATTGTAAACAACCAGCTCCTGCTGACGATCATGGTAATGAATTGCAGTCTCCTTTTTCTCCGGTGAGAACGGCTCCTCACCAAAGACTTCCAGAACCGCCGGACCGCCATGCTCTGCTGCCTGAATCTTATGCTGCTCAAATACCGTGCGCAGTACTTCCAGACGGCGCTCCACAAAGGCTTTATCAAAATAAAATGCTTTGTCTTCCTTATGGTCAAAATCATACTGACGGTTTACGCTTGTCGCGTAAGCACCACGTTTGGAACCGCCGCGGTTGTTAAAGGATGAGGATGGCTCTCTGCTGATAGTCGCCTGCAGTCCGATTTTTTCAAAATTCTGGATGGCTGCACGGATCATGCGCTCAAATCCAACCTGATAATGAATCTGAACGGTCTTTTTCTTTTTGATGTCCTTACCTGTAATTTCAAATCCAATGCGGTATCCTTCGGTGTAAGTATCCGCCATGGACTGAATCTCATCCTCGGAAAGCTGATTTAAAAACTCTGCAATACCAAGTTCATTTTTTCCAATATAAAAGCCATACTGATACAGATAACTGAGATCAGACAGATCTGCTTTCATAATGATATTTTTGTACAGGCTGTCCATCGGATCGATCATTTCCCGAATCTGATTTTCCACAAACACCTCACTGTAATCGTGGAAATACCAGTAAATCGTCTGTTTTGCTTCCTGAAGATCTTCCTCCTCAAAACAGTTGTACACCTGTACAAACAACTCCAGCAACAAGGTCAGTTCTGCCAGCTTTCCTTCAAAGGCATAGGCAATTGCCACATCCAGCTCTGCCCGGAGAAAGCTTAACAGCTCGCCTTCTTTCTCTCCAAAAATTGCTGCTGCATACGCCGGATTTGCATAACTTTCTTCATAGTAAGCCGGAAGCATATGATGATATAACTGCTCCTGATCTGCCTTGCAGGTTTCCAGACTGCGCTGTTGTAAGGTTCCGTCATTTGCCATCTGGCACAGTTCCATTGTCTTTTTCAGGTAAGCTGCTGCCTCTGTAAAATATCCCTTATAAAGTTCCGGCACCAGAGCTTCTTTGCTGATTTCCTCCACTCGCTCTGCCACAAGCTCATATCGTTCTTCGATTGTCTCGTCTAAAAAATCATTCCAAACGCTGTCACCCATATTATCTAATCTCCTACTAATTTTCATTTGTTTCATTTGTTTATACAAAAATGATTTTATCAACGATTCAGAATTCTTTTACAAAATCACCTTCGAAAAAGATGTTTTTTTGCGCTGAATCATACTCTATATCAAACCATATATGTACATGCCACCAAGCCCAATGGTCAGCACTGCGCCAAACACAATGCCAAGTCGCGGGGGCAGTGGTCTGATCTTCGGCTCCTTCACTGCGAAAATGCCACAGATCAGTGCGCCAAGTGCCAGGATCAGTCCGACCAATCCCAGGCCTCCTACTTTATATCCACCTTCACCGGATGCCAGAAATGACTGGATCACTGCAGTACAAAACACCGCCAGCGCCGCCATTGCTGTACAAAAAGACAAAATCCCGGTAGGGGAATGTTTTAAATCCCTCATCCGGGTCTTTCGTGTCCGGCGAAAATATTTTCTTCTGTTGCTTGCCATACGTTGCCTCCTTATATCTGTATCCATCAGATAAAAATGCTTTCTTTTTTTATCCAACTGCATATCTGGAAAAACTAATTCTTTTTCTGTTCTCCCAGTCTTCTGGCATCGGCATCCCGATCCCGCTTGCGCTACATCAGCGCATAGATCAGATACCCCAACATTCCACCGATTGTATTCAGGAAAATATCGTCCACATCAAAACAGCCGGTTTTGGTTACAAGCTGGATGCATTCCACGCTCAGACTCAATTCAAAACTGGCCAGTGCTGTGAACCAGAATTTCCGCTTTTTTCTGCCCAGGATCGGAACCAGAAAACCAAATGGCATAAAAATGGCAATATTTCCAAACAGATTGGAAATCACTGCCACCGGTCCCAGAAGATCCGCATATACGATGAATCTTCGTATCTCCCTGAACGGAATCACATTATAATGATAACTGCGCTCAATTCCGACCCGGTCCAGCATATCTGCAAAAAACAGGAAATACACCAGACCGGCGATATACAGCGCAAATAACACTCTGCATA
>Ga0129310_1002890_pt1 | contig 11905 bp, 11 predicted proteins | sample Go1ome_2_FD_94433 | JGI IMG/M metagenome (GOLD analysis project Ga0129310, IMG submission 94433) | Western lowland gorrila individual fecal microbial communities from Wisconsin, USA - Go1022A metagenome | ecosystem: Host-associated > Mammals > Digestive system > Large intestine > Fecal | place...
CGGAGGATAAAGTCCATTATATTAAAACCCTCCAGCGTGACGGTCATACGGTTACATTTGTCGGAGACGGCATCAATGACAGTCCAGCTTTGGCTACAGCCGATACCGGAATCGCAATGGGCTCCGGCACAGATGTGGCGATCGACACATCTGATGTGGTACTGATCCGATCTGATCTCGAAAATCTGGCTGCCGGATATCAGCTTTCCGGCAAGATCGTAAAAATCATGTATCAGAATATTGCAATTGCCGTAGGAACTGTTATTCTATTATTATTAGGACTTTGGGCCGGATATATCCATCTGGCTATCGGAATGCTAATCCACGAAGGCAGCATTCTCGTTGTAATTTTAAATTCCATGAAACTTATGATCAGGAGGAAAAATGATGCTTAAAAAGACGATTCAAATGGAAGAACTGGTTTGTCCGATGTGTGCACAGAAGATCGAAACAGCCTTGAAAAATGCAAACGGAGTGAAGGAGGCTTCCGTTCTCTATAATGCAAGTAAGGCAAAGGTTGAATTCGACGAAACACAGACCAATCTGGATACAATCAAAAAAATCATCACCGATCTTGGCTATATTGTAATAAAGTAGGCGTAGCGGACAGAGGGAGGAACACTCAATGAACAATCCATTAAACGATCCTATAAATGAACCCATCATTACTGAACTGAACAAATTTCTTCCGGTCGTTGTCAGGGTACATGGGGAAAGCCATCCGGAATTGGCACGGGTAGCCGAATTATATAAAATGTTAAAAGAATCTCCGGCAAAAGAACAGCTAGAAGAACTGAAAAATATTACAAACGATTTTACGCCACCGGCAGATGCCTGTCCAACCTTCTGTAAGACATACGACGACCTTTTTAAACTCGTGAAGGATATGTAAATAATACTATGAAAAAACGACGAATTTTCGCTTTTGCGGGAGCAATTTTAATACCGCTGCTGTATCTTATTTCCATCATTCTGTTGGTAACAGAGAATAAATATGGAATGGTTTTTCTTGTTTCAACATTAGCTGCAACATTTTTCCTTGTTCCGATCATATATCTGGTTATAAAATTCCCGAAAGATATGGGGGAGATGTACTACAATCTATATGAATTAACAGAGGATAAGACAACGGGAAACGAGTCCCCCGCAGGAAAATCAGAATCATCAAAGCATACAAAGCATTCCAAATAAAGCTGCGTTGTCAATGGATTACCATCCGTCTGCTGACAGATCCTGCAAAATCATGCAGAAGACACACGAAAGTGAAGGAACCACGATCAATGATTAGTCGTGGTTCCTTTTTTTCTATATTTCTGTTAGCAGGAATGCCATATAGATTGACAAAGATTGTCTGACGGTGTAAAATTGATAAAAATAGTTAAACTATATTTACAAAAACGAGATAGGAAGATATTGAATTATGGCGAGAAATATTGAAAAAGACCGCTTGGAGGCGGAGCGAAGAAGAAGGCAGCTGATCGAGACCGGTTTCCGTCTTTTTTCTGAATATGGGATCGAGAATGTGACCCTGCAGCGGGTGGCCGATGAGGCCGGTGTTGGGATCGCGACGCTATACAAGTATTATCTGAATAAGGAACGTCTGGTCATCGCGATCAGCAAAAGTATCTGGAGCGGTGTCTGGAAGCGCACACTCGGAGCGCTCGGAACGGATGGACTTGGTGAGCTTACCGCTTATGACGGGATCGCGCTTTATGCCGATGCGATTATAATGATCTACCGCGAACATCCGCAGTTCTTGCGGTTCAGCGGAGAATATAAGAATTTTATCCGTACCGTAAAGACAGAGGAAAAACACCTCGAAGAAGAACTGAGGGAGCATCTGGACGAGCTGGAACCAATGAGACAGTTGTTTCACCGAATGTATGAGCGGGCAAGGACAGATCACAGCATTCGAATGGATATCCCGGAGCAGGAACTTTTTGCGACTGTAACGATCACGATGTTAAGTGTGGCGGAACGATATGCACAGGGACTTGTCTGGGCGGATGACCATAGGGAGGATCATACGCAGAAGCTGATCTACGTAAAAGAAATGATCCTGGCGTGGTGCGCCGGTTAAACAATTCGTGTGTGGTGCCAGAAAATGAGAGGAGAATGCGTATGATTATGAAAAAACAGTTTCGGAAGCTCACGGCCATCTGTATGGCGGCTGTTATGAGTCTGTAGAGCGGCAGCGTGAGCCTGACCGCCTTTGCGGATCAGTCTGTCGATCTGGTAGATCTGAATCCTGAAAACATTTTTGAGAATACGGCGACAAAGGCGACACCATCTGACGCGGAGAAAAAGCAGGAAAATGAGTATAAGATTGCGACCGGTTCCAATGCCGACATTTCCGATGAAACGAAGGATGACCGGAAGAATGAATCGAAATATGACAAGAATGACAAGATCGATACCACAAAAATCTACGATTTTATCTGGCAGGACCCGGAAGAATATTTAAATGACGGAAGACTAGAGCTGAGTGCGGCTGCAGAGGAGCAGCCGACATTTGAACAGATCGTTTCCATCCTGCCCCAGAGCATCCTTGCAAAGACAGGAGAGACCGCAGAGAATACTTCTGCGGATGAAGCAGAGGATGAATCAGAGGATATCACTGCGGATTACGATGTGGAGATCGAGGTATCCGGCTGGCAGTGCGCGGATTATATCCAGAACGAGGAAGGAATGTGGCCGACAAGCGGAAGCTTTACCTTCTCGGCAGAGCCGCAGTCAGGCATGAAGCGCGGCTGGGTACTTGTGGACGGAAAGTGGTACTATCTGAACGAAAAGACCGATGGCAAAGGCGGCATCATGCTTGCAAACTGCCTGACACCGGATGGTTATTATGTGAAGGAAGACGGAAGCTGGGACGGCACGGACAGCCGGCGAGGGCAATGAGGAAACCAATGAGGAAACATCAGCAACAGAACTGATTCAGGCGTCCTACGATGACGGAAAGACGGATGAGTTCGTTGTTCCGGTATGTGACCCAGAATAGATCGATACGATCCAGCGATCACACAATATCAATATTCCTGACGCTCTTACGTCGATTTTCCTCGATCGCAGCATAAAACTTCCTTGTGATATTAACATCATTGTGTCCTAGAATATCCGCCACCAGATAAATATCATTTGTCTGTGCATAGAGTGCAGATCCGTAGCTGCTACGCAGCTTATGCGGGGTGATCCTTTTCTTTGGTGCAGCGACAGCGGCATATTTTTTCACGAGATATTCGACACTTCGCACGGTAAGGCGTTGTCGGCGGAGAGAGAGGAACAGAGCCTGTTCCTTTTCCTCCGCCATCGCATCGCCGACTCGATCCTTAAGATATTCCTTTAAGTAACGGGCAACTTCATCACTAAAGTATACTGTTGCTTCCTTTCCGCCCTTCCGGTGAATATGAATTCCGTTTTCTTCCAGATCCACATCGTCAACATTTAAACCCACGCACTCTGAAACTCGGATTCCCGTGCCAAGCATTAAAGCAAGGATCGCACAATCGCGTACTCCTGTTCTTTTGTGAAACTGCTTTTGTCTTCCGGATAATCCTTCTCCGCATTCGGCCTCCTTAAGAAGCTTACGCATCTCCTCCCGATCCAGACGGACGATCTCCTTTTCATGAACCCGCGGTACCTGCATGGAAAGAGTTGGATTAATATGCAATTGCCCACTGCGGCAATAGTATCCGAAAAAGCTCTTTAACGAAAAAAATTTTCTCTTGATTCCCTGCTCCTTATTCATCTTTTTATGCTCCGGATCATCCGGACGATATTTTAAATATTCCAGATAACGTTCCAGATCAGTCGGAGAGATCTTCTCCAGATCTCTGAGAGAAAATGAATTCGGCATAGTATCCGAATACTCAGGCTTCAATTTACGGATAAAATCAAAAAACAGGCAGATATCATAGGCGTAAGATAAACGGGTCATCGAGGAGGTGGACGGCTCTATCCCACGAAAAAAATCTTCACAGAAGGGTGGGAGAGAAGTAAGCATATCTGCAAGCTTTTCTTTATTTTTCTCATCCCGAAGCTCAAAATATTGCTGCTTACCCATTCCGTACTTCCCCTTTCTTTATTTTATATCTTCTGTATTCTCATCTGCCGGATGATCGGTCATTATTTTTCTATTATCCTGCAATGACTGTTCCTCCAGCGCATTCGCTGGAATCGCAGCTGCCCGCAGCTGCTCAAGCTCCGTTCGCAGCTTAATATTCTCACGGTCTGCCCGCCGTAACTCCTCCACAAGCTCACGTTCCTTGGCGATCACAGCACGTTCCATTTCCAGATCGGCCTGCATTGCCGCCTGCTTTAAAAGATTCTGCGTTTCTGCTGACTTTTCTTCGAGCTGTTTTTTTAACTCTGCCTGTTCTATCCTAAATTCCAGTATCTGATGATCTTGAGTTTTTTTCTGCTCTGTCAATTCTGCGAATTGCTTTTCCAGATTTTTACGCAGAGCAGACTCATGAGAGAGGGCCAATTCCGCATCATTTACACGAAGAACCAGCGCAGAATTATCCTTTTTCAAGGATGCTTCCGACTCCTTTAATGAATCATACTCTGCACACTTATTCTGCAATTCCATACTTTGGGATTTCAAAAGCTGATTCATTTCCTCCTGATCGGATGCAGCTTTCTTTGCAGCCTCCATCTGGGTATATAGATGCTCAAATTGCTCCTTCAGGCGCTTTCCTTCTTCCTCAGAAGAAGAAAGAGCAGTAAGGATATCCTTTTTCTGTGTCTCTAAAGCTTCTATTTTCTCCCTTAATTCATCAATCGTACGATCCTTCCGTTTCAGATCATAACGAAACTGTTCCTTTGCACATTCCTCTGCATGGCTGCCTAGCTCCACACTGTTTATATATGCTGTCAAAAGCTCCTTCGTAAGGCGTTCAAAATTCTCGATCTCAACAACACGCCCGGGGACTGCTGTTTTTGCATTATTAAGTTCAAGCACCTGCATAAGATGGTCAAAGCCTTGGGCTTGATTCATGCCATGGGACGTGCAGAATAGACGAAAGGCCTCTGCAGAATCCGGATCGATGCGAAAATTCACCTGTTTACTTTCCTTGGTCCCTTTATCATCCTTCATAACGTGATCCTCCAAAAAAATATGAATCGATTATAACATAAGAAATCATAATCGTCAAATCGTTGCGTTATACTCGTTATACATTGTTCTGTTATACATAACATTGTATAACGCGATAGTTTTTATACGATAGGGGATATCGAGCGAAAATTGGCGGGAATACGCTGCGATTATTGTCAGATATTTCAGGGTGTCATTCACGCAATTCGAAAAATTCAATATCCTATACGCGGTTTTAGAACGTACGTTTGTGAATTTGTCCCATATTATTTCGCAAAACCTTAGTTTTGCGAAATAATAGTTGTGATCTACCTTTATGTCAGGAGGAGACTCATGATTCACTTTGTTGCCTGCAGCATATATTTACAAATAGACAGGAAACGTTTATAATTCATTAATGCAGCATTATTTAGATGGAGGTGATGTTTAGATGTTATCAATACTATTTGCAATATTTATCTTGATTTTATTCTTTAAATGCGTTGGTTTTGTAATTTCGGTTTTTGGGAAACTGCTGGGGGCTTTTTTAAGTGTCCTCGGATTTATTATTTCTCTGATTTTCGGGGCTGTACTATTCGGGCTTTCTACGGCTTTTGCTGCCATATTACTGCTGATTGCGATCATCGGTCTGCTGATCCGTATTATTCTTTAACACTATCTTGTGATTTCTGATTTTTTAGAATACCTCAGTCTTCTCTGATCCCCACCTGATTCAGTCAGATGGGGATTGTAATTCCAATAGAGCAAAAAATATAAAATTCTCAATAAGTGAATTATGAATTGACAATCCTGCTGCTTATTATTATAATTTAGCTCGTCATGTAGATAGTAATATCTAACTGATATTAGAAATATGTAACAAAGAGGTAGACGAATGAAATCACGTAAAGTTCAAACGCAGGCATTTGCAATGTGTCTGGCTGTTATGACAGCGGCACAGACCATGAGCGGATATGCGGCAGTACAAAAATCCGAGCCATCCTATTATCAGGGCAGTTGGCTTCGTGAAGGCGAAAGCTGGAAATATCAGAGTTCAAATGGCAGCTTTCTGACCGGATGGGTATTCACCGCTTCCGGATGGTATTATATCGATCCGGAAACAGGATATATGAAGGTCGGCAAGGCGGTGATCGATGGAAAACAATATTATTTCGACCAAAGCACAGAGGGTATAGAAGGCAGAATGCATACGGGCTGGGTCAAGGATGAGTCCGGCTCATGGTATTTCTATAGTACAAAATCAGACTCTACACAGGGCTCTATGGTTTCCGGCTGGCAATGGATCGACGGAAGATGCTATTATTTCGAGCCGGAATCCGGAGAAAATCACGGAAAACTGTTTACAAACGGTATGACACCGGATGGTTATCAAGTCAATCAGGATGGTGCATGGTTGAATGAGAACGGCCGTATTCAGGAACGTCCCGGCGAAGGGTATTCCAGTGTTATCAAAGAAACCACATCGTCGGATCAGTCCGTCACATCCACTGACAACGATGATGATTCTGACAGTGGCAGTTCTTCCGGTGGCAGTTCTTCCGGCGGCAGCTCCTCGGGTGGCAGCTCCTCCGGCGGCAATGGCTCTGCCTCAAATGGCAATAACAACACCGGGGATAATGGCGCTTCCGGGAGTGGATCCGGAAGTGGATCCGGAAATGTGACGGGAGATGAAAACAAGACACCCGGAGAATCTGACAACAACAGCAGTTCAAAACCGGAAACGGCACCGATACTGATTGAAAATGAAACAAGAATTGTTGATCTTGGTTGGAGCCAGTATGTAACTGTTGCATTTGCGAAGGGATATTCTTTAAGCAACTGCAATGTGAAAATAGGTGGAGTAGATATTACCTCCGCGATGACTCCTGTGGATACGGACGGTACAATTGCAAAGTGGGAGCTGACCACTCTCAAACCCGGAGAAGTCACTGTAACCTCAAAGGATGGTCAGACCCAGACGATTCCTCTGGGAGGCAGCGGAAACGGAGCACAAAATGTTGTTTTGAAGACCGGCACAGCACCATCGGCATTTCTTGCCCACGGTTCTGTTTATACTTGGGATTATCAGCTGACTAATTATGATGATAACGGGAATCCCCGGGTAAAGCCGTCCGCGACCACCTTCTCTTTAGGCCAGAAAAAGGATGAGATCCGCTATTATGCACCAAAGGCAGAGCTTGTGGACGATGAAACAGCGGATAACATTTATCATGTCCGCGGATCTGCGATCGTAATGTTCAACTACACGACAGATGTAGATAAGCAATGGTTCGATAATATCTCTGATGTAGATCTTGTGTCCGGAAACGGAAATAAAACAACGATCAATGATTCCTTAACATGGACGAAGGAGACCACAGACCATCACGGAAATACCGTCGGTCAGATCAGCGTACCCCTCGGTCAGACAAACTTTTATTCTAACGGACAATACTATCTTCGCGTGGTATCCGGAAAGACCGGCACTCTGATCCCCATTGAGGTGGTCAACGGAACAGCTCCCTCCATGCGGTTAAGTGAAGCGGGTGCGATCGTCAGCGGAAAAAACCTTCACTTTACGGTGCAGAATATGACTTATGGCGCATCCATGCCTGTGAATCGGGTAGAGCTGACAGGACCGGACGGATCAACAAAAGAGCTTGAGAAGATCCGTGACTGGTACCTGATCGGCAACAGCTTTGTTCTTTATAATGATGAAGCTGCCGAAAATGGCCGTAACAATATTCCGGACGCCGGAAAGTATACGATCACCGTGCATGCAACCGGCTTTAAGGATATGTCCTATACCTTTACCGTATCGGATTCAGCAAAAGCTACTATGGCGGAGAGCAGCGTCACCTATTCCTTAACAGCAGTTGATGCGATCTCCAGTGCAACCACAGGTGGAGGAAGCAGCAGCGGAAGCTCCGATGCATCGGATGGCGGAAGCACGACCATGAGTGCGGATCTCATATTTGATGCAGATCTTCTTACAAATGCACTGATCTTGCATGAGCTTGGTCTCGAAAATGAATATGCGGATGCGATCGCAGAACGCTGGTTATATGAAATGTCCGGCTATGACGCAGTGATCGGGGAAGATTCAACTAAGTTTTATCGCTTTGATGCTTACCGCAATGCAGTAGAGGAGGCAAAAAATTCCGGAACATATTTAAGCTTTTCCGATTACATTTCCTCTGATACAGCAGAATCGACCGCAAATCGTCCTTATGCGGTAAAGTATGTACTCGAGGATAACCGCCTTGGTGAAACGCAGACAAACAGTACCTACCTTGGAAAAGAGGCACCTGCTCTCTATCTTACCGATAAAAACGGTACACCGCTTACTGAAGTTACTGAGGGATCCGAGGTTTATATTTCCTGTAGTGATACCGCCTACTTACAGACCGTTTCAGAGGACGGCAGACTTTATGTAAATAGAGATTATAAGGAGCTTTCCAACACAAAATATGAGCTTTCAGAGGATGGATTAAGTTTATTCTTTGAAGCAGGTGTATTTGTCCTTGATAAAGGCACAAACACCCTTACGATCAAGCTTGATGGATACAAGGATAATTCTATCTCGATCCCGGTGGTAAAAGCGAAAAAAGAGATCGAGCTTTCTGTGGATGATGATTTAAAAGTCGGTGAATCCGTTGTCATCACAAATACAGCCGATGAGACAGGAGATATCTGGAAAAACCTGATGGGCCTTTCCATGATCCTCCCGGATGATACCGTAAGAAATATCCTTCCGGACAAAACAGAAAGTTTGTTCGAGGAGATCGGCTACCGCATTGACAAGAATATGCTGATCCTCGGAAAAGACCTGTTTAAGAAGGAAGGAACATACAAATTAACTATCACCTCCAAATATTATGAGGAGCAGAATGTAAACTTCTCCCTTACAAAGAAGGAAGGAGAAAATCCGGGGAACGGCGGAAGCACGGATCCGGGAGAAAGCGGCGGACAGGTTCTCGCACAGCCAACTGCTATTGAATCCATCACCGATGGCTACAGCCTTACCTTCGCCGATAAGAGCTGGTTTGACAGCCTTACCTCGATCACAGTCAACGGAGAAACATATAGCAAGGCAGATTATTTAGAAGGAGGAAGCTATCGGATCAATTCCTTCCTGCCTCAGATCATACTCAGTAATTCCGCCTTCAGGAACTCCTTTGAAAACACTGTCGTGATTGCTGTTGACGGATATGATGATCTGACCGTAACCATTTCTCTGAATAGCAAGGGCGAGATCGGAGAGGAGGAGGAAGGCAGTGAAAAGCCTGCTCCTACAGTCTCCGCCAGTGCGATCGGACAGTGGGATCAATACTATACGGTAAAAGCAAGCTCTGAGAATTTAGATGATTGGTTTAATTCGATAAAGGAGATCACCATTAACGGAAATGAGCTTACGCAGGTAACCTATTCATGGGATCTGGTCGAAAATACATATATTCTTAAGCCCAGTGACCGTGAGGTTCGTTTCGGCAAAGGAAGTCTCAGTGAAGCTCAGAATGCGGTCGTAATATCTGCCGAGGGTTATGAAGCTCTGGAGTTTTATCTTGACGGAAACGGAGCCATGATCGATCCGGATAGCTCTACAGCAACAATTTCCTTAGCAAATGTTCTTAACGCAGTGAACGAAACAGTTCCGGACGCTGCAGCCGACAGCTCAGACAAAAACACCGGAACCGACAGCGACAACAACAATAACAAGGTTTCTGAATCCTCTGGCGAGAATATCGGAAACGACAATGACAATAACAAGGCTGCTGAATCCTCTGGCGAGAATATCGGAAACGGCAACGACAGCAACAAGGTTGCTGACAGTTCCGACGGGAATACCGGAAATGACAGTGACAATAACAAGGCTGCTGACAGTTCCGACGGGAATACCGGAAACGACAATGACAATAACAAGGTTTCTGAATCCTCTGGCGAGAATATCGGAAACGACAACGACAACAGCAAGGCTGCTGACAGTTCCGACGGGAATACCGGAAACGACAATGACAGTAACAAGACTGCTGACTCGTTAGGCGAGATCAACGAAATTGATAATGAGGTCAATAACGGGGATAAAAACACAGCAGTAGATGCTGAAATCGACAGCACAGCGGATAATATGGAATAAGCACACACAATGGCAGCGGGGTATTTTGTACTCCGCTGCCTGTGCATGTAACCGAATCTCTACTCCATGATCTGTCATCGTTTTTTTACTGGCCATTATCCTTTCTTTTATCCTTTCTTTTGAATCAAAAATCATAATTATCTCGTTCTTCTGTTTTCATTTTTCCTGTTTTGTTATATCATAGAGATAAAAGAAAAGACAAAGGAGAAGATTCATGGAAGAAAAAATACTTGCCTATTTAAAAGAACATGAAGCCGAGATATTTGAGGATCTCAAGTCCCTCGTTCTTACAGAGGCCAGTACCTCCGATATCGAAGCACTGGCAAAGGTACGCGAGCGGCTGATCACACTGATCAAGGAGCGCACCGGAGAAGACAGCTTTGTTTATGAGGCTGAAAACGGACATTGTCCGATACGCTTTTCATTTGGAAAGGGAGAAGAAAAAATCCTGTTTATCGGCCATTACGATACAGTGCATCTGATCGGCGCCTTAAACTTTTACAAAGAGGGAAACAAGCTTCACGGGCCGGGTGTCTACGATATGAAAAGCGGTCTGATCTCCGCGATCTGGACGGTCAAGGCATATAAGGATCTCGGTATCGATCCCGGCAGAAGACTGGAATTTCTGTTTAACGGAGATGAGGAAACCGGAAGTGCCGAATCCAGTGAGATCATCTGTGATCTGGCTAAGGACGCAAAAGCGGCTCTTGTCTGCGAACCGTGTGCCGCAAACGGGGATCTGAAGACAGGCAGAAAGGGGCTTGTCCGTTTTACTGTTAAGGTACACGGAAAGGCCTCCCATGCAGGCAATGCACATAATCAGGGCATCAATGCCATTGAGGAGCTGGCACATGAGATCTTAGCGATCCAGAAGCTTACCGATTATGAAGTCGGAACCACCGTAAATGTGGGTTTATGCAGCGGCGGAACGAAACCTAATGTTGTTCCGGCAGAGGCTGCCATCGAGATCGACTGTCGTGTAAAGACGGCTGCAGAGGCCGAGCGTATCCGCAAAGCCATCCACGAATTAAAGACCACTGTTCCCGGAACAACGAGGGAGGTCATCGAGCGTGGCAGCAAGATGCCTATGGAGGAGACGGAGGCAACAATGGCTCTCTTTGAAAAGGCGAAGCGGTGCGGAGATAAAGTGGGGCTTTCCTTCTCCCACCAGTTTGTCGGCGGCGGAAGTGACGGAAACGAGGTCTCCGCACTCGGAATACCGACCCTCGATGGTCTTGGTGCGGCAGGAGACGGAGCTCATTCTGCAAATGAATATATTCTGATCGACCAGTATATTCCGAGGATCGCCATGCTCGCATCCTTTGTGCTGACGATCTGATTATTATGACGATCCAAATATAAAAGGCTATAAAATGGGGAGCAAATTCTAAGAAACAAGGAGAGGTTATTATGCACGAGTTGTCACAGATGATCAAAGATGATATGAAGCCGGCATTAGGCGTCACAGAGCCGGGAGCGATCGCCTTTGCGGTCGCCACAGCAAGAAGCTATGCAAAGGGAAGGATTAAAAAAGTCAATGTCTCAATGAATAGCGGAATGTATAAAAACGCATTTACCTGCGGTATTCCCAACAGCAGCAAGGTCGGTAATGTTTTTGCCGCAGCATTGGGTGCGGTAGCCGGTAATGCAAGTAAGGGTCTGGAGTCTCTTGCCGATGTTACACCGGAGGA
>Ga0129310_1002892_pt1 | contig 11898 bp, 11 predicted proteins | sample Go1ome_2_FD_94433 | JGI IMG/M metagenome (GOLD analysis project Ga0129310, IMG submission 94433) | Western lowland gorrila individual fecal microbial communities from Wisconsin, USA - Go1022A metagenome | ecosystem: Host-associated > Mammals > Digestive system > Large intestine > Fecal | place...
CTTAAAAGCATCAAGGCACCCGTGAATGTCACTCATAGCGTAGATATGCACTTATGACCCCCTGTTTGCGTCGAGATCCCGCTCGCTTGCGCCCGCGCGCCGCTTCGGCTCCTCTGATTTCGCGGACGGCGGGCAACTTTGCTCCATCACGCCCTTCAACGTAGGTAATAAGTATATCTCGCCGTGCGGACACAAATTTACGCTTGGATTCGGCCCACCCAGCCTGCGCTTGTCCCAAAGGCTGCCTGTGCCCGCCCCACCCAAAAACTCATCCAACATTAATCTTGGCTCAAGAATCGCTTAATCTATAACCTGCACTATAGAGTTCGACCAAGGGCGGGGCGGCACCGCGCAACGCAGGCCGCCGAACGCAACGCTCGCGCCCGGGTAATCGCCCGGCGTCGCGCCCATCGAACGAAAGGAAAGGTCATGGACGACCTCGAAAAAGTTGAAACCATCCGCACCAAGTGCAACGTGAGCTACACCGATGCCAAGGCCGCGCTCGACGCCGCCGACGGCAACGTTTTGGACGCCATCATTTGGCTCGAGTCGCAGGGCAAGACGCAGACCACATCGGCGCACGCCGCCACCGAGTCCGAGCCGGTCAACGAGCCCTCGGCCGAGATGGTCGCCGCGCAGGCCGCCTACGAAAAGTCGAGCGAAAAGACCGACTTCTCCAAGAAGATGGACAGCGTGTGGGAGTACCTCAAAAAGCTCTTCCGCCTGAGCCTGGACACCAAGTTTATCGCCACGCGCCGCGACGCCATCATCCTCAACATTCCCATCCTGATTCCCATCGTTGCGCTGTTTGCCTGGGGCGCCACGATATGGCTGATGCTGATTGGCCTGTTCTTTGGCATGCGCTACCGCATCGACAGCGACGGCGATGTGCCCGGCAGCATCAACAACCTCATGGATCACGCCGCCGACGCCGCGGACGGCATTAAGCAAAATCTGAACGACGACAAGTAATCGCAGACGGGGGCACGTATGGCACGAATTCTGATCGTAGAGGACGAGGAGAAAATCGCCCGCTTTGTGACGCTCGAGCTGGAGCACGAGGGCTACCAGGTGGAGCATGCCGCCGACGGCCGCACCGCTGTGGACCTGGCGCTGGAGCGCGACTACGATCTGATTCTGCTCGACGTGCTGTTGCCGCAGCTCAACGGCATGGAGGTGCTGCGGCGCGTCCGCAAGCACAAGGATGTGCCGGTGATCATGGTCACCGCGCGCGATGCCGTGATGGACAAGGTGGCCGGGCTCGATGCCGGCGCCGACGATTACCTGACCAAGCCGTTTGCGATTGAAGAACTGTTCGCACGGATCCGCGTGGCGCTGAAGCGCACGGAGGCCGTGCGGGCAGCTTCGGGCGTTGGCGGTGTCGGAGCCGGGACGGGAGCTGTGGGCGGCGCGGGTGCCGGTGCTGCTGCGATGTCCTTGGCCGGCGACTCGGCCCAGGCCGCCGCCGTGCCCTCCACCACCGCGCTCACCGTGGGCTCGGTCGCGCTCGATCCCGACCGCCGCGAGGTCACGGTCGACGGGTCGCCCATCGTGCTGACCGCCCGCGAGTTCGACGTCCTCGCCTTGCTTATGGCACACGCCGGCACCGTGCTCACGCGCGAACGTATTGCGCACGAGGCACTCGGCTACGAATACGTGGGCGACACGAACAACGTCGACGTGCACATCGCGCACCTGCGCGCCAAGATCGAGGACGCCGGCAGTGCCCGTATCATCCAGACCGTGCGCGGGGTGGGCTATGTCTGCCGCGCGTAACGCCGAGACCAAACGCGTCACCTCCATCGCCCGCGCCATCAACTGGAGCTACATGTGGCGCCGCCTGGTGAGCTACGTTTGGCTGGATCTGTTGCTGCTGCTTGTTGCGGCGGCAATCCTCGTCTTTGGCTACAACCAGACACTGCCCGACGGCGCGTTTACCGCGGGCTGGATCCCCAGCGGTACCGTTCGCAGCATGTCGCTGGCACCCGCGCGCGGCTGGGACCTGACCACGCTCACCTACACCGTTGAGCTCGCACGCACCACCAAGACCCTCCCCCTCGCACAGGACCTCATTACACTCTGGCCCCTCTATATCGTTGTTGTTGGCTGGCAGATTGTCAGCGTGCTTAACATGCTCGGCGGCGCCCGTCGCGTGCGCCGCACCATGGCGCCGCTCAACGATCTGGCACTGCGTGTGGACGAGCTCGGCCGCATGCAGCTCGCCGGCGGCAAGATGGAAACGCTGGAGCAGGCCATCGAGCGTGCAAGCGTCGATTCACCGAGCGTCACCACCGGCGACGCCGACCTGGCGAGCATCGAAGTCGCGCTCAACCGCCTACTGCGCCAGATGCAAGAGGCCAAGCTGCAGCAGATGCGCTTTGTCAACGACGCAAGTCACGAGCTGCGCACGCCCATCGCGGTGATTCAGGGCTACGTGAACATGCTCGACCGCTGGGGCAAAGACGACCCGGACGTGCTGGCGGAATCCATCGCCTCGCTCAAGGCCGAAAGCGAACACATGCAGGAGCTCGTTGAGCAGCTGCTGTTCTTGGCGCGCGGCGATGCCGGCCGCACCGTACTGCGGCACGTGGATACCAATCTGGCCGCGTTGCTCGGTGAGGTGTGCGAGGAATCGCAGATGATCGATACTGGGCACACGTATCGGCTGGCGTACGACGCCGCGCTTGTCGGTGACCCGCGCTGCAACGCGCCGGTTGACGTGGCGCTCGTGAAGCAGGCGCTGCGCGTAATCGTGCAAAACGCCGCCAAGTATTCGGATGCGGGTACGGCTATCACGTTTGGCGTAACGCCGGATGCGGGCACGGGCACGATCGACATAAGTGTTGAGGACGAGGGCATCGGCATGAACCAGGAATCCGCAGCTCATGCGTTTGAGCGGTTCTATCGCGCCGACAACGCACGCGATGCCGGCACACAGGGCTCGGGTCTGGGGCTCGCCATTGCCAAGTGGATCGTCGATAGTCACAGCGGCGTTATCGGCGTGACCTCGGTCGAAGGCGTCGGCAGCCGCTTTACGATTCGCCTACCGCGGTAAGGGGCACTTCTCGCGAAACGAAGGTGAATGGTTTTCCCGAGAAGTGAACGACCTATTTTGGACCCCTGAAGCATCCGCACTTTTTGGCGCAAAAACTGCAGGAACAACTCGACGAAACCGCAGGAAATTCCGCCCTCAAAGTGTCGATGCTTCAGGGGTCCGTTTTTGCTCGTTCACTTCTCGGGAAAACCATTCACCTTCGATTTTCAACAGCCTGCTAGACAGCCCCTCGGCATAAAAAAGGGATAAGGCCACGCGGCCCTATCCCTTTTTTCGTTAGCTATGGCAGTTTGTGCGCTACTCGCGGCACAGATGCACGGCGAAGCCGGCGAACTCGCGCTTAAAGTACACGAGCTTGGTGCCACCGTCGGGCAGCAGTGCGCGCGACTCCTCATTGACCTCGAGACCGCGCTCGGCGAACCACTTCTCGGCCGCGTCGATGTCGTTGACGGCAAAGCCGATATGACCCTTGGTGCCGCGACCGTTCTGCTTCATGATCTCGACCAGCGAATCGTTGAAGTACGAAACCGGGGTCTCGATAACGGGTATGCCCATCATCGTCGAGAACAGCTCCGCGATCTCCAGGGCGTCTGCCGGGTCGGTGGCGTTGATGCCCACGTGGGCGACGCGCATGCCAAAGAGCTCGACCGGGTTGGCGTTCTGCTCACTCATACAGGCAGCGCCTACTGAGCCATGACGTCGAGGACGGCCTTCTCGGCGGCGACGCGGTTCATGCCGGTCATGAAGGGCACGCCGCTCACGTACGGGCAGGTGAGGCCCTCGGGGGCAACGGTGGTGGCGATCAGCAGGTCGGCGCCCTCGTCGCAAGCGTCCTTGGCCTCGGAGATGGCGCACTGCACGATCTCGTACTTGTCGGCATAACCGTTGGCGTCGAGCAGGGTGGCGACCTTCTGGGCAACGAGCGTGGAAGTAGCAGCGCCAGCACCGCAAGCCAAAACGATTTTCTTCATAGGTAATGTCTCCCTTCGAGGTTTACTTTAGCTAAGTGTACCGCAGCGAGCCCCGGCACTCGGCCGCGATGGACTTTTGTACCAGTTTGCTTGCACGCTGCGTATAATACATCTCAATCGTATTGTCATACCGCTTGTTTTGCGAGCAACCAAGGAGCTCGATATGCCCGATTCCCGCACACTTTGGACCGCCGTCGTTATCATTTGTATCGCCGTGTCGGTGTTCTTTAGCATTAAAAAACGCACCACGTTTAAGCGCCTGCAGCAGCTGATGGCCGCCAAGCAGTGGGACGAGTTCGACCGCCTGCTCGACAGCAAGCTCACCAGCATGCTGTACCCGCGCTACAACCGCGACTACCTGCGCCTGAACTCCTATCTGCTGCGCGAGGACAACGAGCGCGCCAACGAGATGTTCGACCTGCTGCTGGGCCTAAACCTGCCCAAGATGCAGCGCGTCGATCTGGTGATCAAAGCCTTTAACTACTACGTGGGCCGCGAGGATCGTAAAAAGGCTAAAGAGCTGCTGCACGAGATCAAGGGCTATGAAGGCGGTCAGGCCGAGGCGGTCGCGCGCGAGTGTCAGCTCATGTATGACACGATGATCCTTAAGCGCCACAACGACATCCCCGAGCTGGAGCGCATGCTTAAGGACGCCGGCAACGACCCGGTCAAGCGCTGCCGCCTGGAATACCTGCTGGCCCTGCAGTATCAAAACAAGGGCGACGAGGCAAAATTCCGCGAGTACGTGGAAAAGTCGGGCCAGCACTCGATGGCCGTCAACGCATAACGGACGGCTTGTGCTAGACTTCTAACCTTACGGGGGCGTGGCGGAATTGGCATACGCAGGGGACTTAAAATCCCTCGCCGCAAGGATTGTGGGTTCGAGTCCCACCGCCCCTACCACTGATGGTTGCGAGCCTGTATCCCCTTGGGATATGGGCTCGTTTCTTTTGGAAGCCGGTGGGGCTCGAACCCGCGAGGGGGCGAGCGTCAAGCGGACGCGCAGCGTCCGTAGCGAGCCGGCGAGGGCGCCGGCAGGCGACCGAAGCCGGTGCGGATTTGCGCAGCAAATACGCAGACGTCCCACCGCCCCGCGCCGCCACAAAATAGCTAATTTGGAACGGGGCCAAAAAGACTACCTCGATCCCTTGGGAAGTCGCGGTGGAATAGTTCCTGTTTTGGCCGTTTACCAGCACATTTAGGAACTATTTCACCGCAACTTATATGCCAACTCCCACATTTTTCGATGGAAAAACGTGGTTTACTCCCACTTTTTCCGAGGGAAACGCTTTGACGGCCTAACCTATATCGACTCAAGGACTGTCCCAAGCTGCCGGCGGGAAAGGAACGTCCCCAGGTGTCGGCTGTTGAGTTGCGGTGGAATAGGGACTGCTTGGGCCTTGAAAGGACGATTTTAATCCGTATTTCACCGCAACTTATTTGAGGGTGCTGAGATTTGGGGTCCAGGTGATGGTGGGGGTTTCGCCGTCGAGGACTTCGTTGATGGTGGCGGCCATGCCGGCGAGCAGGCTGTTCTCGCTTACGGTGAGCGTCTCGTAGCCGCCAGCGCGCATGAGCTCGCGAATCACCACGGCACCGGCAAGGATCACGCCCGCGCGCTTGGGCTGCACGCCCGGCAGCGCGGCGATGCCCTCCACGTCCAGCGTGGACATGCGCTCGATAGCAGCCGAAATCTGTTCCATCGAAAGCTCGCGTTGGTGCACAAAGCTCGAGTCGTACGGTTCCAGCTTGTGGACCAGTGCCACGAGCGTGGTGACGGTGCCACCCACGGCAACCAGGCGCTCGGCACGCTCAAAATTGCTCGGCAACCTCTCAAAATAGGCAGTGAACTGCTCGCCTGCCCAGTCGGCGGCGGCAGCAAGCTCGCCCGTCGCAGGCGGCAGGGCCGAGAAGAAGCGCTCCGTCACGCGACGGCAGCCAATGTCCAGCGAGCGCGTTCCCTCCAGCGCAAAGACGCTGCGCTCCGGAGCGTATACGCCCGTCGCGAGCTCCGTGGAGCCGCCGCCCGAATCCGCGACGATGATGCGCTCGCCGGCAAAGTCGTGCGCCACGCCAAAAAATGTCAGGCGCGCCTCGACCTCGCCCGGAATCACCTGTGGTTTGAGCCCCAACTCGCGCAGGCCGTCCAGCAGCAGCGCGGCATTGGACGCATCGCGCGCGGCACTCGTGCAGGTGGTGCAGACGCACGCGGCCCCAAAGGTACGCACCTCATCCACAAACATGCGACACGCAGCGAGCACACGCTCAACTGCCGCCTCGCAAAAGCGACCCGTCGCGTCCACGCCCTCGCCCAAGTCAGTAATCTCGGTATGCTTGGACGATTCCACGATCGCTCCGCCCTCGACCTGGGCCAACACCAGTCGCGACGACACCGTTCCCAGGTCGATCGCGGCCACCTTATAGCGTTTGCAATTTGTCATTGCGGGCTCCCCTCCGGGCGCTACTCGCCGTTGGACACGACCGTCTGGCCCTCGACGCCGTTAAATCCAAACAGCATATCGAGCGCCTGAATGTACCACGGCGCGTTCTTGCCGACCTCTTCGATTTCCTTGGCCACTTCACTGGCCTTCTTGGCGTTCGACGACTTTGAGCTCGACGACGAGTCCGAATCATCATCCAGTCCCAGCACGTCAATCTTGGTCTCGCCGGGCATCACCAGGCCCAGGTCCTCGGACGCTGCATCTTTAATGCCCTCCTCCGAGAGCAGCTTGTCGACGCTTTTTTGCAGCTCGTCGTTGTATTGCTCGCGAATTTCGACCTGCTTGGCCAGGATATCGCTCGAACGTTTGGCCACATACAGGTCGCGCACGGGAAAATACAGGCTCACGAGCGCCAGGGCCACAACGATACCGATAAACAGTCCTCGCTGTGGTCCGTGGGTAAAGTCGTAGATTGCCTTGACCACCGCGTTGTCGTTGGCGTAGTGCATAAAGTCCGAGCCCGAAAGACGGCTCGATGGCCTGCTCGACCTGTCGTGCGTCCGAGCCGAGGAACGCGATGCATGCGCCGAGCGCGACGGACGCACCGGGCCGTCTTCCGGCATATTCATCTGAGCATTGGAACGCGAGGCATCTGCCGCACGGTGCGTAGGACGGGCGGCACCGGCATAATCGGGCCCACCGAGCTGCACCGTATGCGCGCGGCGAGGCGACGGCTCGCGCGAACCGGCGGAATAGTACCTGTTGTCGTAAATCTGATCCATGTGCGCCTTGTGCGGTTGAGGTTTGTTTGCGCTAAGTATTCTAGTTATAGCACGAGCGCGCACAACGCCTTCGGCAGCCTTTGCTCGACATAAAAAAGGCGCTGAGCCACACGGCCCAGCGCCCAATAACGGCCAGCAGAAGTAGGGCGGGCCCGAGTCAACCCCGCCCCCGCGAGCACCACTTGCCTTAGCGGATGTTGTAGAACGCGGCCTTGCCGGCGTAGCGCGCACTGCCCTCGAGCTCGTCCTCGATACGGATGAGCTGGTTGTACTTGGCGATACGGTCGCTGCGGCACGGGGCGCCCGACTTGATCTGGCCTGCGTTGACGCCCACGACCAGGTCGGCGATGGTGGAGTCCTCGGTCTCGCCGGAGCGGTGGCTCACGATGCAGGCGTAGCCGGCCTCCTTGGCGGTCTCGATGGCCTCGAGCGACTCGGTGAGCGTGCCGATCTGGTTGACCTTGACCAGAATCGCGTTGGCGGCGCCCAGCTCGATGCCCTTCTTGAGGCGCTCGGTGTTGGTGACGAACAGGTCGTCGCCCACCAGCTGCACCTTGCTGCCAATGCGCTGGGTAAGCTCGACCCAGCCGTCCCAGTCCTCCTCGGCCATGCCGTCCTCGATGGAGATGATGGGATAGGTGTCGACGAGCTTCTCCCAGTAGTCGACCATCTGGGCGCTCGTGTACTCAACGCCCTCGCCCTTGAGCTCGTACATGCCGGTCTCGGCGTTGTAGAACTCGGTCGAGGCCGGGTCCATGGCGTACATGAAGTCGACGCCGGGCTTAAAGCCGGCCTTCTCCACGGCCTTGGTGATGTACTCGAACGGCTCGGCATTGGTCTTGAGGTTGGGCGCGAAGCCGCCCTCGTCGCCCACGCCGCCGCCCAGGCCTGCCTCGTGCAGTACGCCCTTGAGGGTGTGGTAGACCTCGGCGCACCAACGCAGGCCCTCGGCAAAGCTCGGGGCGCCCACCGGCATAATCATGAACTCCTGGAAGTCAACGTTATTGTCGGCATGCACGCCGCCGTTGAGGATATTCATCATAGGCGTGGGCAGCAGGTGGGCGTTAACGCCGCCCAGGTACTGGTACAGCGACAGACCCGCCGACTCGGCTGCGGCGCGGGCGACGGCCAGCGACACGCCCAGGATGGCGTTGGCGCCGAGTTTGGTCTTGTTGGGGGTACCGTCCGCGGCAATCAGCGCGGCATCGACGGCGCGCTGATCGAAGGCATCAAGGCCCACGACGGCATCGGCGCACTCGTTGTTGACGTGCTCGACGGCCTGCGAGACGCCTTTGCCCAGGTAGCGGCCCTTGTCGCCATCGCGCAGCTCGCACGCCTCAAAGGCGCCGGTCGAAGCGCCCGAAGGCACCATCGCGCGGCCGAAGCTACCGTCCTCGAGCACGACCTCGACCTCAACGGTGGGGTTGCCTCGGCTGTCGAGAACCTCGCGACCGTAGACATCCAAAATGTCACTCATGTTGTCTCCCTCTCACTTGGAAACGTAGTGGATGCAAGCGACCGGCCGACCGTGCACCATCGGTGCGCCTCCGTAAGTTAGCCATGTCGCACTTTTTGCATTATGCCCTAAGTTAGACGAGGGATACAATTGTTTTTCGAAAAATTTAGCGGGAACGATAAGGCATGTCAGCCCCGTCGTTCCCGCAGTCTTACTCCTCTGCCTTGGCGGCATCCCACAGGTCGTTGAGGCCGTGGGTCGAAAGCTCGGCAAGATCCACATGGGCGCCGGCGGCCATCTGCTCCATCGCGGCCCAGCGGCGGCGGAACTTTGCCGTGCTGGCGCGCAGGGCGCTCTCGGCGTCGATCCCCTCCTTGCGCGCGACGTTGACCAGGGCAAAGAGCAGGTCGCCGAACTCCATCTCGCGCTCGGGCGTTCCGGGCTCCTCGGCCTCAAACTCGGCACGCTCCTCGGCGACCTCGTCCCACACGTCCTGGACCGTCTCCCACTCAAAGCCAACGGCCGCGGCCTTGCGCGACACCTTCTGGGCCTGCATCAGCGCCGGCAGATGCGTGGGCACGCCATCGAGCAGGCCCTCGGGCGCGGCCTCGCCCGCTGTCACGGCCTTGTCCTTGGCAGCCTTCTCGGCAAGCTTGACCTCATCCCAGATCTTGAGCACCTCGTCGGAGCTCTCGGCATCCGCATCGCCAAACACGTGCGGGTGGCGGCGGATGAGCTTGGCATCGATATCGCGCGCCACGTCGGCCAGCGTAAACTCGCCGGCGTCCGCCGCGATCTGCGCATGCAGCACTACCTGCATGAGCACGTCGCCGAGCTCCTCACGCAGATGCGCCGCATCATCGGCCTCAATACAGTCGAGCGCCTCGTAGGCCTCCTCGATCATGTTCTTGCCAATGCTCTGATGCGTCTGCTCGCGGTCCCACGGGCAACCGTCGGGCTGACGCAGACGCCAGATAGTCTGCACCAGATGCTGCAGCTCGGCCGACGCGTCGACCAGTGTCGACAGATCGCGCGAGCCCTCGGCATTTTGCTGAGCCATGTGCTGCGCCATGGTTATTCCTCCTCCAGGATCACGTGGCGGAACGCGCCGCCCTCGTAGATGCCGTAGCTGTGCGTGCCATCTTTGGGGATGCTCACACTGCCGGGGTTGAAGAGCCACAGGCCCGGGTGCGCCTCGCTCGCCTCGTTGACCTTGATGTGCGTGTGGCCGTAGACGAGCGCGGAGCCCTCGGGCAGCGTGGGCGCGTGGTCGACGCTGTTGTGCATGCCGGCGCCAAAGACGTGGCCATGCGTCAGGAACAGCTCACGACCGGTCTCGTCGAACAGGGTGGCGTAGTCGGCCATGACGGGGACGTCGAGCACCATCTGGTCGACCTCGGCGTCGCAGTTGCCGCGCACCGCGATGATGCGGTCGGCCAGGGCGTTGAGCAGCGGAATCACGCGCTTGGGGGCGTAATCGCGCGGCAGGTCGTTGCGCGGGCCGTGATAGAGCAGGTCGCCCAGCAGCACGATGCGGTCGGGGTTCTCGCGCTCGATGGCGGCGACGAGGCGCTCGGCCCAGTATGCCGAGCCGTGGATATCGGAGGCGATGAGGTATTTCATGGTGGTCCTTTCGGTGGGGTTGGCTGGGCTGGGCGCGGCGTGTCGTTAGCCCGCGTTACTCAAATCGGAGCGCCGCGGCTTGCGCTGCCTGCATCACGCGCTGGAGCGGCACGCCGTGCTCGCGGGCAAGGCGGGCGCAGTCCTCGTACTCGGGTGCCGCGCGTTCGCTGCCGTCGGGCAGGGTCGCCACTTTTACGGCCACCTCGCCCCACGGCGTCGCCACCTGTTCAAAGCGACGCGGCAGGCAGACGCGCTCCATGACCTGGCGGCGAATGCCGTTGGTCGTGGTTTCCAAAAAGATGATCGTCTGCAAGCGATCGATATCCTCGTGCGAGCAGACCACCTGCAGCTGCCAGCCGGGGCGACCCTTTTTGCAGTAGAGGGGCAGCCAGTGCACCTCGCGCGCACCTGCCTCGCGCAGACGATCGGCGGCGTAGGCGAGCACCTCGGGCGATGCGTCATCGATGTCGCACTCCAACTTGACGATGGTTTCGGGCGCATCGGTCTCGCGCGACAGCGGAGATGTACTTCCACGTTGCATACGGTCCGGATCCTTTCCGCACGGGCTCGTTTTGTTCACCCAAACGCTAGCACATCGCGGGCGACGTGGGAGTGGCATCCTCGGATGGGCGCGACTTTCGTCCGTCGTCGTCCCCGCCCCCATCAAAACGTGTACGTCAGCCTCCAAACATGTCATTTTTTGTCGGTTTTGGAGGCTGACGTACACGTTTTGAGAGCGCAAGCGAGGCGCCACCGCACACCGTCCGCCCTTTCCGCTCGATTTTGACTCGCAGCGTACCCGACGCGTTAGACGCCGCGCCGTTACAATGGAGCGGATTCGCCAAATGCAAAGGAGCTGCCATGTCCGCATGCCCGCTGGTTGATTGCCATACCCATACCTCGTTTTCGGACGGGCATGCCTCGTTTGAGGACAACGTCCGCGCGGCTGCGGCCGCCGGTTGCCAGGTCATGGTCTCGACCGACCACCTCACCCTGCCTGCCAGCATGGATGCCAACTGCGAGGTGCAGGTTGTCGAGGGCGACTTGCCGGCACATCGCTTGGCATTTGAGGACGCTCGCAAGCTCGCCGCGCAAATCGCGCCGGAGCTCACCTTTATCTACGGTTTTGAATGCGATTGGTACGAGGGCTGCGAGCCTTTGGTAGAGCGCTGGTCTGCGGGCGCCATGGTACGCCTGGGCAGCGTGCATTGGATTGGCGACCCCGGCGATATCATGGCCGGCGCTGCGGGTACGGCGGGAACGGAGGATGTCGCTCGCCCCGACACGCCCGATTCGCTCTGCGGTTGGATCGACGACGACACCAACCTGCATGTTTGGGAGAACCTGGGCGTGCGCGGCGTGTGGGAGCGCTATGTCGACGACTGGTGTCACGCCTGCGAAAGCTCACTCAACTTTGACGTGATGCCCCATCCCGACCTGGTCATGCGCTTTTCGAAGGAAGGCTTTGCGCCCGACTTTGATTCCACGCCGTTCTGGGAGCAGATGGCAGAGTGCGCCCACGATACGGGCCGCCGCGTTGAGGTCTCGACCGCCGCACCGCGCAAGGGCC
>Ga0129310_1002894_pt1 | contig 11891 bp, 15 predicted proteins | sample Go1ome_2_FD_94433 | JGI IMG/M metagenome (GOLD analysis project Ga0129310, IMG submission 94433) | Western lowland gorrila individual fecal microbial communities from Wisconsin, USA - Go1022A metagenome | ecosystem: Host-associated > Mammals > Digestive system > Large intestine > Fecal | place...
CAAAGAAAAACAGGAGGGCTTACACATGGTTTTACTGGTTGTGGATACACAGAAAGGTATCGTGGATGAACGCCTGTATGCGTTTGAAAAGTTTGTCAGCAACATCAAGGAGCTGATCCGGACCGCCCGCGAACAGGGGATAGAGGTCGTCTATGTCCAGCATAACGATGGACCCGGCACTGGCTTTTCCATCGGGGATGATGAGTTTGAGGTCTACTCTGAGTTTGCACCGCTTCCAATCGAAAAACGGTTCGTCAAGACCGTATGTAGCGCGTTCAAAAAAGAGAGCAGTCTGCTGGAATATCTGACGGAAAAGGGCGAAAAAGATGTGATGGTCTGCGGCATCATGACGGACTTCTGCATCAATGCAACGGTGGAGGCGGGCTTTGAGCATGGCCTGCACATGATCGTTCCTGCCTATGCAAATTCCACGCAGAACAACGAGTATATGACAGGGGAGCAGAGCTATCGCTATTACAATGAATTCCTCTGGCCGGATCGTTATGCCGATTGTGTGCCCATGGACAAGGCGCTGGAGCTGCTCAAAAAGTGAGGTGTTTACAATGATTTCTGAAAAAGTAAAAAATCAGATTCAAGTGGTGCAGAGTGATATTACCAAACTGGACTGTGACTGCATCGTGAATGCGGCCAATCGCAGTCTGCTGGGTGGCGGCGGCGTGGATGGTGCTATCCACCGGGCAGCAGGGCCGGAACTGTTGGCGGAGTGCCGCACGTTGCACGGCTGCCGCACCGGCGAAGCAAAAATTACCAAGGGCTATCGGTTGAAAGCAAAGTATATCATTCATACAGTGGGGCCGATTTATTCCGGCACAGCAGAGGATGCGGTGCAGCTGGCGGACTGCTACCGCAATTCGCTGGCTCTTGCCAAAGAGCATGACGTCCACAGCATTGCGTTCCCGGCAATTTCGACCGGCGTGTATGGCTACCCGCTGGAAGATGCCACGGAGATTGCGGTCAAAACAGTGGCGCAGTGGCTGGAAGCACATGCGGATTACGCAATGCAGGTGATTTTCTGCTGCTTCGATGCCCGGACGGAGCGGGTGTATCAGGCAAGGCTGTAACCGGAAGAGGTGTGAGAGATGGGCTTTTTCAAAAAGCTGTTTACAGGGATCGGGTTTGCGGCAGGTTTTCTGTTCTACGGATGCTTATCGATGATTTTATATGCGTCCCGTGGACGGCATAAACCCTGCCATCGGCGCAGCAGCTTTTGGAACACACTGGAGAGCTACCTGATTTTTTCGTGGATCTGTGAAGGTGTGCGCAGCAGCCGGAAACGAGCGGAAAAGTCCTATTATCAGCGCACAGGCAGCGATTTCTGGCAGACGCAGACACGGCCGGCAAGCGCCAAACATACGGCTCCTGCAGTGAAAACACCAAGGCCGGAGGCAAAAAGCACGAGCACAGGTGCAACGCGGTCGGTGAAACCAAAGAGAACGGAGCGTCCTTCTGCGGTACAGAAAGCATCGGCAGCACAAAGCAGCGTCCAAAATGTGTCGGTGCCGACTGTACTAGGGCAAAACGTTTCGGAGGCTGGCGAAGGAAAGCATACCGAACGGTCAAAGCCTAAGCCAGAGCCCAAGCAGGAGCATGCTGCGCAACAGCCAGAAGCCAAAGAAGTACATCAAAAGTCCGCACAACAATTGGAAGCAGAACGGCAGCAGAAACTGGAAAACCTGCGTGTTGCAATGCAAAAACAGATTTGCACCATTCATGCAGACGTGGAACTCCCGGCAGGGAAACTGAATGATAGTGGGTCAGCGGAACAGAAACTGCATGTCCTGTTGTACAAGTCCACGCTGCCAGAAAATGACCTGAATCGGGCACTGGACGAGCTTCGGACAGAGCGCAGGCGGCAAAAGGTAGAGTATCAGGGCGCACCGTTCGCAGACGTGTTTCTGGTGAACCTGATTTTGTCTGATGAGGATAGTGAGCGAGCCTGCATCGTGGATGTGGGGGATACCGGCATGAGTTATGTCATTCCGTGGAGCAGTATTCCGAAGGAATTGCAGGAACCGCTGCACCGCTACGTATCGGAAGCGGAAGGAAAGCTCTGCGGCTACTGCAAGGAAGAACTCTGCAATAGTGAAAGCGGCAGGATGGTCGTGGAACTGTATCTTGGTAAACAGGATGGGCATGGCTCCCGAATCCTGTACTGAAAATGGAGAAAAACGTTGAAATACAGAGAAATTGTGGACGGCATTTTTGTTGACCGTCCCAACCGCTTTATTGCCTATGTGGAAGTGAATGGAGCGGTGGAAACCGTCCATGTCAAGAACACCGGGCGGTGCAAGGAACTGCTGTTGCCCGGTACGGCGGTTCGGCTGGAAGTGTCAGATAACCCGAAACGCAAAACAAAATACGACCTTGTGGCGGTACACAAGCAGGGCCTTGGCTGGGTCAACATGGACAGTCAGGCACCCAACAAGGTAGTAGGAGAGTGGCTTGCAAAACAGGGCTACGACTATATCAGGCCGGAATTCACCTATGGCAAGTCCCGCATTGATTTTTATATGGAAAAGGGTGAGCAGAAGTATCTGATGGAAGTCAAGGGCTGCACGCTGGAAGTGGACGGTATCGGCTATTTCCCGGATGCGCCCACCGAACGGGGCGTGAAGCACTTGCACGAGCTAGCCCAGGCACAGCGGGCAGGGTATCGGTGCGCAGTAGCCTTTGTGATCCAGATGGAAAGCATCACCGAGGTGAGGCCGAATGTTGGCACGCAGCCGGAGTTTGGCACAGCGCTGGCCGAAGCGAAAGCCGCAGGCGTGAGCGTGCTGTTCCTGCTTTGCCATGTCGGGCGGGACAGTCTGGAAATCGTGGAGCAGCGAGAAGGGTGAAAAGAGAGGGAACAAAAGAACACGCCACTTGCGTTTGTTAAACACCGACGGTGTTTGATTTGTTGCGATGAATCGTAAAAAAATGCTGTCTGTGAAAAACGTAGAAAATTTGATATGGTTGCGCTGCAAACTAAGACATATTGATGTTTTTGAAACGAGTTTATAGTGAAATATGTGTAATTCGAGTGCAGATATTCATTCTTGTGAGTTTGTTGTGTGAATTTGTCACGTTCCGCTGCAAAAAAAGGACTTGACGGAAAAAATACTCTGTGGTAATTTATGAGCAAATTCGCTTTTGTGAAATAAAGTCGAATTTGAATCCGCATGCATTATCCTGGTATGCGGAAAAGAAGAAAGCATCTTTACCACAGGGAGGATTGAAAACAAAACCCAGTTCCTCCGCCCAAACCGCTGCGTAGCAGCAGAAAGGACGACCGAATATGAGTTATGACAAAGTGCAAGTTGGCAACAGAATCCGTGGCAGCCGTCTTGAAAAGGGCTGGACGCAGGAACAGCTTGCGGCTGAAGCTGAGATTTCAGTGCAGCAGCTTCGTGCGTTGGAAAAGGGACAGCGCAATTTGGGAGTAGACCATTTGAGCCGTCTATCAGATGCAATGGGAGTCAGCAGTGATTTCTTGATCAAAGGTTGTTCTGAAAATAGTACATTGGTCTGCAAGATGCTGGATGATCTTAAAAGAAAACTGCAGCCATCAAGGTAAATTACAGAAAAATGAGCGGTTTTATTGCCAAAACAGTCGATTTTAGCGCTTTACAGTGATAAAATTGCCTGCTATAATATCGCCATGGCGCAAGTTTCAGTTGCGCAAGAGGGAAAATTGCCTGAAATGCATTAAAGGCTGATAATACTCCGTGAGCTGCTCACAAGAGCAGCTCCATCGAGTCGCGGTCATTGTGCATTTTCAAGCTGAAAACAGGCCGGGACTCGGAAAAAGAGTCTCGGCCTGTTTGTGTTTTCGGCGCAAAGGAAAGGATTGAACAATGCGATTTGATGCAAAAGAATTCGGCGGACGTATCCGCGATTTGCGGAAAAAGAAGGGGATTACACAGGAACAGTTGAGTATAATGCTGAACGTTAGTGCGAACCATCTTGCAAAAGTTGAAACGGGAAGCCGCTGCTGCTCGATTGAGTTGCTGCAGGATCTTTCGTCCTGCCTGAATGTCAGAACGGACTATCTGCTGAACGGAGATGCACCGCATAACAACCATCTGAGGGAAAGACTGACGTTTCTTGCACAGGAATTAGAAAAGATTACGGCGGACCTCCCGGTATGGGGATAGGAAAAGCAAAATCCTCTTTTTCAATGCCCAAAAGCGTGGTAGAATAGAGCTGAAACGGAGGACGTTGCAATGGACTGGTCGAAGGCAGATTGGAAGCTGTTTTGTGCGTGCATTGGGGAATGGCAGGAAACATATATCAAACGCTTGAATGAGCAATATATCGAAATTTTAAGCGGAGACGGTTTGGCTTCGGATAAATTCTGGAAGTTGAATCAGCGCATCCAAGAGGATAAGAAGAATCTTGGTGTAAAAATGTCGCTTCGTAAGCCGGATATCGCACTGACGCTTGTCAATCTGCTGAATGAGAATGTTATCTCATTGGATGACCTGAACGGGTTCAGCAAAGAATTGCAAGAAAATGTAAAGCAATTGAAGACAAGACTTGTTGAACGAGAATGAAAAGGGAAATTACTACGCAACAATGAAGATTCTGGTCAGTGCCTGCCTGCTGGGCGAAAACTGCAAATACAGCGGCGGAAACAATTACAATCAGGCGGTCTGTGATTTTGCGCGGGGGCATCAGGTGGTTCCGGTCTGCCCGGAGGTTTTGGGCGGCCTGCCCACACCGCGGTGCCCGGCGGAAATCGTGCAGGGCGTTGTCACGAACAAAGAGGGCATCAATGTGGACCGGGAGTTCCGGGCAGGTGCAGCGAAAGCCCTTGCCATTGCAAAAGAAAATGGGGTGGAGCTTGCTATCCTGCAATCCCGCAGTCCCAGCTGCGGTGTGAAGGAAATCTACGACGGAACGTTTTCCGGGACAAAGATTCCCGGACAGGGCGTTTTTGCGAAAATGCTGATGGACGAAGGTGTCCGTGTTCTGGATGCCGGGGAATTGCCCCAAATTATCTTGAAAAATGAGGACGGAAAATGTCAATCAGACTGATTTGCAGCGACATTGACGGTACGCTGCTGCAATACGGCAAAAAGGAACTGGAAGGCGAAATCTTTGAGCAGATACGGGAGCTGCACCGGCGTGGCATTCTGTTTTGCCCGGCGTCCGGTCGGCAGTATACCAGCCTGCGCAAGCTTTTTGCACCGGTGGCGGTCTATGCCTACTGCAATCTGCATGGCCTGTGGACGACAAAACTCTGATAAAACAATAAGTCCCCTCCGCGCAGATACCCGGAAAGCGAGATCCGGGTCTGCACGGAGGGGACGATTTTGTTATAGCAGAACTTCTTTGGTCTGTTCGATTTCAACAGGGCACTCTGCAAGCAGGCCGGAATGCTGCCGGTACGCATTCGGTTCCATCCGCCATGCGATCCCGCAGCCAGCAGAAAGTTCCCGCGGAACAGGGATCAGCCTGCCGGGAATCCCGTTCTGTTTGCAAAAGGCTTCCAGTTCCATGACCGCAGAAGTAGTGTAGAATGTCAAAACCTGATAGGGCTTTTTTGCTCTCATACGCTGCCGTTATGCCTGAAAGGTAATCTCAAAACAGCCATCCGCCCGCGTGGTCGTCTGACCGTCCTTGTGTTCATATTCCAGCATTTTTTCAATGTTTTTGCGGGTGTGCGCTTCATCACCGAGAACGCGGATCATCTCGCCCGGATGCTCTTCCATCGCATCCATCGTCAGCAACACCGGTTCAGGGCAGGAAAGGCCGCGAACGTCCACTTCAACAAATTTAGCCATTGTGCTTTCTCCTTTTTCAGATCACTTTGCCGCTTTTTTACGGCGCAGGTTGGTTGCTGCAATCACAAACAACAGTACAATGCAAACGATGACTGCAATCTTGCCAGGCATGGCCGGGCCGCCGGGAACAGCGGCATCGGTCGCTGTGGCAGCTTTGGCGGCGCTGCCGACCAGATTAAAATTGTGTGCAAAAGCGGCACCCAGAAGCATACCGAGGAACGTTACCGCGCTGTCGGAGGAACCCTGCCCTGCAAGAATCAGCTGACGCAGCGGGCAGCCACCGGCCAATACCGCTGCAAAGCCGACAACGTACATGCCAAGGATGTTCCACAGATGCTGCGAATGTGCAATGGGTTGGCCTGAGAAGCTCAGATGGAAATTGCCGGTGGCAATGTTATAAATGGTCATGACCGCAAACAGCGCGGCAATAATGCTGAGCAGGTCGAAATTCTTCATCAGGATCACATCGCGGATGCTTCCGGCAAAGCACATACGGCTTTTCTGTGCGAGGGCACCGATGACCAATGCGACCACCAGTGCCAGCAGCAGCGGAGCGTGCTTGCTGCCGGGGCCTTCCGTGCTTGCCGCATAAGCACCCGTTGCCACACCAATCACCAGCAGAGCAGCCAGCAGAACCGGCAGCACCGCACCGCTGAGCGACTTGGTTTCATAGGCTCTTCCCAGAGAAAAGCCTTTTTTCAAGAAGCAGGAGCCGGTGGCGACACCGCCAGCAAAGCCGATGAGCGCCACATACGCATTCAGGTCACCGGCAGACATCCGTAGCACCATGCGCAGCGGGCAGCCCAGAAAGACCAGTGCACCGATCATCATAACAGCACCCAGCAGAAAACGCACCATCGGCGCAGAACCGGCGGTAGAGCGATACTCTTTGGTTGCCATGGAAATCAGGAACGAGCCGCAGACAAAGCCGACGATCTCAGGGCGGAAATACTGAACGGGTGCAGCGGTGTGCAGTTTGAGCGCGCCTGCCGCGTCGCGGATGAAACAGGCCACGCAGATTGCCATGTTGGCCGGGTTGCCAGACATGGCCAGAAGCATGACCAGAAGTCCGATGACCACACCGGACAAGGCCAGCTTCCATGTTTTGTCGAATAATTTCATGATTGCCTCCTTTTTTAGCGGGTGAACTTTACCAGTTCAGTATAACACACATGATTTTTCAGGTGAAATTGATTTTATTGATAATCCGTATGTACTTATTGATATAATCAATGAACAGAACTATAATAGAAAAAAAGCCTTTTCAGCACAAAAAAGGAGCGCAGCATGGATATCCGCCAACTGGAAGCCTTTGTGTATACCGTAAAATACCAGAGTTTTTCCCTTGCGGCTCAAAAGCTTTATCTTTCGCAGCCGACCGTCAGTTCGCATATCAACAATCTGGAAAAAGAACTTCATACGCAGCTTTTGAAGCGAACGACCAAGAGTTTGTCGGTCACGCCCGCAGGGCAGACCCTTTACAACTACGCAGCTGAGATCCTGAATCTCCAGCAGAAAGCGATTCTGGAACTTTCCGATAAAAATCAGAAGCTGCTGCACATCGGCGTTTCCTCCGTTCCGTCCCTCTATCTTCTGCCGGAACTGCTGTCGGCGTACCATCAGGAAATGCCGGATGTCCGCTTCCGTACCAGCTGCTCGGACAGTCTGGATGTCATTCGGAAAGTAACAGATGGAACCTGCGATATCGGGCTGGTCGGCACGAAAATTTCGGATACACCCTGCCGCTTTCTGCCGGTCACTTCGGATGAACTTGTGATCGCGGCCCCGGCGGCACCGCATTTTCAGGCTTGTCTGGAATTGAAAGATCCGGTTTCCATGCTGCTGAAAGAACCGTTTCTCCTGCGGGAGGATACTTCGGGGACAAAACAGGAAACGCTCTATTATCTGAAAAACCGGGGGCTTTCGCTGGACGATCTGAATGTGATCGCTGTGATGGATGATGCCGCTTCGCTGATCCGCTGCATCACACTGGGGATGGGCATCTCCATCCTTTCCCGCGCAACGGTTCAGAACGATGCACAGATTGGAAAGCTGTTGATCATTCCTCTGGAACAGTCGGCTTTCTTGCGGAAACTCTATATCGTGTATTCTTCCACACAGTTTATGTCGGAACAGACGGCGCACTTTTTTGCGTTTATGAAGCAGTTCTATGCCATTTCCTGAAAAAGGAACCGATTGCTCCCGGCCTGTGGATGACAAAACTCTGATAAAACGAAACGTCCCTTCCGCGCAGATACCCGGAACGTGAGATCCAGGCCTGCACGGAGGGGACGGTTTTTATAGGAGAGCAGTTCTGTCACAGGCATTTGCCGCAATTGCTGCACCCGTTGCAGATAAGCCTGCTGCCGCAGGTCTCGCAGTTTGCGCGGAAATGGGGCGTATATAAATCTTCCTGCGGGATGGGGTAGCCCCAGTCGTCCACGAGGTCAAAACGGATGGGCCTTCCCTGAAAGTTCATACCGGATTTATAAGCCATCCGGCTTTGCAGCTGCTTGCTGGGCAGGTGGTAGCGCCTGCCGTCCTTGATGAACACGGTGCCGGTCTCGATAAAGCAGAAAGTCACGTTGGCATCCACGCATTCCTGCCGGAGAGATTTGACCCAATCAAAATTGCAGGGGCGGGCACCATCATAGTTTTCGCCGCCGCAGATGACCTGCTCGATTTGCCCGGCGGTAAGGTACTGCCGGATACTCACCGGTCCGATGAAGGGCGCGCACATAATGCCCTTGTGCTTGAAGGGCAGGTCAAACAGAATGGGAATGCGCTCATCGGCGCGGCGCTGATTTTCACAGGTGACGTTGAAAAAGATGTTGTCCCATCCGCTGCCCCAGTCCGGCGGCAGACACTCCCGCACCCGCTGCGGCCGTTTGGTGAGCAGAAAAAACACCACATCGCTGCGTTGGCGCATGATGTCCCACGCCTCAGCCCGCCACGGGTCGGCTTCTTCCAAGAAAAAATCCGAGGTCATGCAGACCCGGATCTGCTCACCACTCTGGATTTTGTAGTGTCCGGTGCGGTCTTTCTGGAGCGGATAGGAAAAGCCGCTTTTCGTTTTGTAGATCTCGGCTCCGTTCTGGTCCCGCATCCGGTCGAGAAAATACATGTAGCAGTTCTGGCAGCCCTCGCTGCACTTGACGCAGCCGTGCCATGGATTCCAGATGTCGTGCAGGAAGCTCACCTTCTTTCGGTACCTATTATAATAGCTGCGCGGACAGGAAACAAGAGCACCCCTTGCGCCGCCCCATCGGATGTGATAGGATGAAGAAAACCATGTGAGGGAGGAACCACCATGCCGTTTCTGATGATCCGCAACGACATCGCCAAAGTGGCGGCGGATGCCATTGTCAACCCGGCCAACCGGAACCTTTTGCAGGGCAGCGGCACCAGCCGCGCCATCTATCAGGCGGCAGGGGAGCAGGAGCTGACCGCCGCCTGCGAAGCCATCGGGCACTGCGATTTGGGCAGGGCCGTGTGTACCCCGGCGTTCGGTCTGCCCGCAAAATATGTTTTCCATGCAGTCTGCCCGGCGTGGCACGGCGGCGGGTTCGGCGAAGCTGAACAATTAGCCGGTGCATACCACTCCGCATTGGAATTAGCCGCAGAGTACCACTGCGAGAGCGTGGCCTTTCCGCTGCTGTCCAGCGGAAACTACGGCTATCCAAAAGAACAAGCCTTCCGCATTGCGGTGGACACCATCACGCAGTACGTTATGGAGCACGACCTGACCGTGTATCTGGTGCTCTACGACCGGCACGCGCTGGCGGTCAGCCGCAAGCTGTTCGCCTCGGTGGAGGAGTACATTGACGACCACTATGTAGCCCAGAACGATGAAAGCTACGGATTTGGCCGTCGGCGCAGGGAATTGTCAGAGAGGCGGAGGCTTCTGGAAGAAGATGCCGCCGTGCCGATGCTAGGTGCAGTTCCGGCGCCCGCCGCGGCATCCAGGACAGCCCGCAGTCTGGAAAGCCTGATGGATAATCTCGGTGAAAGCTTCACCACTCGTCTGCTGCGGCTCATTGACGAGCGGGGGCTGAAAGACTCCACCGTGTACAAGCAGTCCAACATCTCCCGGCAGCATTTCTCCAAAATTCAGTGCAACCGCGAGTACAACCCCCAAAAGAAAACCGTGCTGGCCTTTGCGGTGGGGCTGCACCTGTCCGAAGATGAGACCATCGACCTGCTCAAGAGCGCGGGCTATGCCTTTTCGGATGGCTCCAAGCGGGACTGGATCGTGCGGTACTGTCTGGAGAATAAAATCTATAACATCAATCAGGTCAACACGCTTTTGTTTGAATACGATCAGGAACAGCTGGGTGCGTGATTTGTCGCCTGCCTGTTGACCTTTTGACCTCCGGTTTGTGGTATCCTTTTGCCAACGAAAGCGATACACCACAAAACGGAGGGCATTTTATGTTAGGAGCAATCTTAGGTGACATCGTGGGCAGTCCCTATGAATTTGACCACAACAATTACAAGCACAAGGATTTCCCATTGCTGAGCGAGAAGTCGCACTTCACGGATGATACCGTCATGACCGCTGCGGTGGCAGTTGGTCTGATTGACGGAAAGGGTCTGCCGGAGAGAACATTTTGTGCAGTGCGGCATGAAATGCAGTGCTGGGGCAGGGCATATCCCCACGCCGGTTACGGTGGGATGTTCCGCCGGTGGCTGCACGCAGAAAATCCAAAGCCCTATGGCAGTTTCGGTAACGGCTCGGCTATGCGGGTGTCGGCAGCGGGCTGGCTGTTCGATACGCTGGACAAAACGCTGGAAATGGCAAAAGTGACCGCTGAAGTCACCCACAACCACCCGGAGGGCATTAAAGGTGCGCAGGCCACGGCGGCAGCGATTTTTCTGGCCCGTACCGGCTACAGCAAGCCGGAAATCAAACAATATGTGGAGCAGACCTTCGGCTATGACCTGAACCGCACCTGCGATGAAATTCGGCCGACTTATCATCATGTGGAAACTTGTCAGGAAACGGTGCCGGAAGCCATCATTGCTTTTCTGGAAAGCGTCAGTTTTGAGGATGCACTTCGCAATGCGGTCTCTCTGGGCGGCGACAGCGACACCCTTGCCTGCATCACCGGCGGCATTGCCGAAGCCTTTTACGGGATGCCGCAGGAACTGCGGGACGAGACTTTGAAACGTTTGCCGGAGGATATCCGGGAAGGATATGAGCTGTTTCGGTGGAACATCGGCCAGAGATAAGACATTCGGAGAACCAAGGAGCAGATACAACACACTCGTGATGTGAAGTATCTGCTCCTTGGTTTTTAATAAGACTCGATGGAGGGCGTCTTGCATCGGCCTGAAAAATCCGATATACTGAACCCAAAGAGTGTATCGGATTTATTGTGGCAAAAAGGAGAGCATAGAATGGAACATCTTTACGAAAAGGCACTGGAAAGTGCAGAATATATCAAGGCGCATATGACCAAGCGCCCGAAGATCGCGGTGGTGCTGGGCTCCGGCCTTGGGAATCTGACCGCAGACTTTACGGACACGGAAGAACTGTCCTACAAGGATATCCCCAACTTCCCGGTATCCACGGTGGCAGGACACAAAGGTGCATTGTTGGCTGGCAAGCTGGGGGACACGGAAGTCTACGCCATGGAAGGCCGCTTCCATTTCTATGAGGGCTATTCCATGAAGGAAGTCTGCTACCCCTTCTATGTGTTCAAGCTGCTGGGCGTGGAAAAGGTGGTGTTGACCAACGCCTGCGGCGGCATCAACCGGGAGTTTGCGCCGGGCACCCTGATGCTCATTACCGATTTCATCAACATGATGGGCACGAACCCCCTCATTGGCCCCAACGACGAGCGGTTCGGCCCCCGCTTCCCGGATATGACCGAGACTTACAGTCTGGAACTGAGGGAACTTGCAAAGCAGACTGCCGATGAACTGGGCATTGCCTACAAGGAGGGCGTTTACATGGGCTTTATGGGCCCCTGCTACGAAACGGCGGCTGAAATTCGCGCCTTTGCGGGGATGGGAGCCGATGCCGTGGGCATGAGCACCGTGCCGGAAACCATGGTCTGCAACTACATGGGCATGAAGGTACTGGCCGTCAGCTGCATC
>Ga0129310_1002899_pt1 | contig 11866 bp, 10 predicted proteins | sample Go1ome_2_FD_94433 | JGI IMG/M metagenome (GOLD analysis project Ga0129310, IMG submission 94433) | Western lowland gorrila individual fecal microbial communities from Wisconsin, USA - Go1022A metagenome | ecosystem: Host-associated > Mammals > Digestive system > Large intestine > Fecal | place...
AAAGAGCACCATCAATACCAAAACCACCTGTATTAGCAGAACAGCGTATAGAATCATTTAATTCAAAAAAATTCCACGCACGAATAGAATTTAGTATACCTAAATGCAAATGACTATCTTTCGGTATTCTATCATGCAACTTTTGCGCTAAATAAACATTAGAAAATGGAAGTTTTGGTATTTTTTCACTTAATTCGTTATAAAATTCACTAAATTCTTGCCATAGTATAGTTGACAATTTTTCCTTTCTTTTTGCATTATATATCCTGAAAAACATTTCTTCGCTCATGGCAAATACTTTCCTCAATTTTTTATATCTGTCACTTATTTTTCCATCTACCGCCACTCGCCACACATTTTTCACTGGCAGAATGAAATAATTTGCTGTAATATTTCCCATGTCAATTAACAGGTCAATAGAATATTTACTGCTATCAAGCGCATCCTGACCACCAAGCAATGCTTCTAATACACGATATTTTCCATGATACCCGCTGGTATGATCACAAAAAACTACAGCATTATATTTTTCACAAAATTCATCTACAACCGCAGTCATGCTTTTATCAAAATAATCATGCGCACCTATTCGAATCGCAATACTGCCTCCTTCTGGAATATCTGGTAATTCTTCCTGATATTCATAACGCTTGATTATATTTATATCTGGCAAAGAACTATCACTAAAATCAAGGCTTCCTTGACTTAACAACTGTATATGAGCCGGTCCTCCGCCATTAGCTTTCAATGCCAATATTGCTTTATTTACACTAAGTACACATTTCCAATATTCATCATCATTATAAATATCCGATATGACAACACTTTCGTTGGCTATATCATTGGGCAAATTACTCCTATCTATAACCTGTGGCGTATTATTATATGGCATAGCCGGTGTAATACCAGAGGTAATAGCTAAAACAGGCAGTTTTCTATAATACGCTTCCGTCAATCCTGGCATATAATTTCTTGATGCTGTTGCCCCTGTACATGACAAAACCACTCCTTCGCCTGATTCTGATGCCAGTCCACAAGCTATATATGCGCCTGAACGTTCATCTGGTGCAGAATATACCTCAAACCAGTCATCGTACTGTATGCTCGCTACAAACAGAACATTTGTAGCGCCTGGTGATATGACCACTTTTTTTATTCCATGTCCTTTTAACGCCGCTAAAACTATCTGTATGTGTTGTTTTATCGTATACCCCATTATGTACCTCCCTGTTTACTAATGAACTATAAAAAGCTTTGATCACAATTAATAATTTTTTATGTGTTTGTAACATACACTATACTTGACATTGTCCGCTTACTGTGTAATTTATAAACCCTTTCCAATTTATTTAGTACCTTTTAGCAATTTTATCCTAATTCTCATCAAACAATCTTGCATTGCATTCCGTTCTAGAATAAAAGACTTTATTGCAAAAATAATAACAACCACTGCTATAACCTGTACTAAGTATAGAATCCATTCTACATAATTAAAAACTTCTATATACATATATTGTTTTATAAAAAAACTTGCTATTGCCGAAAATGACAAACACAAAAACATTCTTTTGTATGTACTTATGTAACTTTTTCGTAAAAGTGTTTTATGCACAAAATAAGGTATTTCCACGTCTCGAAAAACATTTGATGCTATCGTTGCAATCAGAACACCACTGACACCATATTCAGATGTTAAACAAAGTCCCAATACCAACAATATCATACTTTGAAGTGTTAACTGCATGCGCTGTTCTCTATATAGACCTGCTGCCAATGTCAACATTCCCTGTGGTGTCTTCAGATTATATAATAGACTACTTACTACAAACAGCCCTGCAATAATTGGCACATTATAGTCAACATCGGTTATACCATCAGTATAAAGGCGAATGAAGGGCTGTATTGTAACAAATGTTACCGTAAAGGCTATACCTATCAAGTTGTAATACATAAACTGGAATTCGCTATAAGCTCTCTGCAAGGTATTTATTTCACCTTTAGCAATGATTTCTCCAAAACTTGCCTGCAAACCGTTCATAAATATGCCCAAAATACCATTTACCCCAATAAGTACCATATTATACACAACATACACACTAACCAGCTTCAAATCTTTTGCCAAAATCGTCAATAATACAACAGGTGCCGCTGTCTGCACTGCCCCCAATAACTGTAAGTACAGTACATCCCAACGTTTTTCCAATGCCGTATAATCAGGTGTATCACTGCTATAATTCACCATAGCATAATGCTTACCAGCATACCACCGTATCAGACATGCCTTGCCCAAAATAACCATCACTACTATGGCTCTCAGCACTACTATATCTATCTGCTGGCGAGCTAGGATAAAAATTATCACCGTTGTAAAAATAACCTGCAAGCAGTTTGCCAAGGAAATGACATACAATCTTTGATCCGCTGTAAACAAAGTTGTATACTTCGCCATGACGAAAAAATCCAAAACCCCATTCGCTCCCAAAATAATAACCAATAACGCCACCTGCCAAGGACTTTTATCCGTTACTGTTACCATAAAAGGATATATTGCAGCCAACATCAATACAAGCACAGAAAAAAACATACCAGTTTTGTAATAAAGTCCTTTTGCTGCTGTCACTATGTTACTGATTGCTGACACATTCCTGTCCGCCAGTAGCTTATATAGTGAAAAAATCACAGCCCCTCCCAGACCAGCTTCTACAATATTAAAATAGGAAATAAACTGCACAATAGATGACACCAGCCCATTTATCTCAGAGCCATAATATATAAGCATAATCCTCGGCACAATAATACCAGACAACATATTCACTGCCTGTAATACTGCCGAGGCTGCCATATTATGTATAAATGCCTTCGTCCTGCTCATGCCTCAATTGACTCCCGCAAATTCTTCAATGAAGTCTCTCTTGCCTTAGCTACAATATTATTTACATTTTCCCAATCAACTTTCAGTTCCATTTCTGCAACCGTAGACACTGTTGACAAGATTCTTTTTTTCAATCCTGTTCTATCAAGCAAATCTGTAATTCTTGATCCAACTTTATCTGGAACGCTCACCATAAATTGTTTATTAAAAATAATTGAAAATGCCGTGGCATGAAACGAACCTGTTACTACATAATCCGCATAGTATATGCAAGAAATAAAATCATCTGGCGATAGGGCAATGTAACAATTTCCAACATTGATTTCTGGATGCCTATAAGATTTGCTATAAGCAAGATTTACAATTTCCATTCCTTTTGCCACAGCCAATCTTTGTACATAATCTGCACACTCTCTGTTCAACATATAGGCAAATATATATTTTTTTTCAGCAAACCTAGAAGTTATCATTTCCTTCCACTCATCTGCTTTTAATAAAAATACAGGATCTACATCATTTACAGCTTCATATCCAAAAACGTTCTTAAGCAAATTCACTCCCGTTTTTTCACGCAAAGAGAAATGAGCAAATCCCGCTAATTTTTCTCTATACCATTCGAGCTTTTCTGGCGGTATTTCTCCTATGCCAAAGCTAGCAGCATAAGTTAGCCTTTTATTGTTGTCCTCTACGAAATCCAAAAAATATGAACCATCAGATGCTGTCAGATGATAATTCCATACCTGATCGCTGCCTGTAATCAATTTGTCATACTGTGTGGCAATAGCAGAAAGTTCTCCCTTAGCAACCGATGCAGAGAGTATCATATTCTTCCTTCTAAAGGCGGCAAAAACTTGTTTCTTGCGTTTTCGTTCATCATAAATAAGCAAGGATTTAATTGCTTCTGCCACAGATGTTTTGACTATTACATCATAATTCTGGGATATTGCTCGTGCATCATAATCTAAAATCTCACAACCATAACCTAGCCCTATAATTGACCTCTGCAAAGCTACTACCTGCAAAACAGCACCGTAATTATCTGCTCGATGGAATGTAATGATACCTATTTTCTTCATACTCAACCTTTCCTAATTTACACAAAACTTGATTTTATTTTTCTCTATATACATTGTAAACAAAGTTTAAAGCGCACCACCATAACTTGCCATTACACATCCCACACTCTATGCCATGATATCACTTCGTCGCTATTTCTATCCTTTGGTTTACATAATTACACTGTTTATCCATAGCCACGACTAATAGTGCGGTCAATATCAAAAAAATAAAAATGTATTTTCTCGAACTAAAAAACGAACCATCTCCAAATAAACAATTGATTAAAATTCCGATTATTACACAACAGCATCCCGCACAACAATTTCTATATATCGTACATTGACGATCTAAAGTTTCTATTTTATGATCTATTTGCTCAGCCATTATCTTTTTGTAATAGCTAGGAGCAAATCGATATGTTTTATTAAAACGTTTCATCAATCCCTCAACGACAATGGATCCTATCCTGCCTATAATTAATCCAAAGAAGTAACTTACAAACGCATCTTGCAATACATCCCCCTCCAGCAAGACAATATGTGCATATCGTTGCAATAATATTGCAAAAATATACCCCGGTATAAGATTAATGGCTAATTGATATTTTGATATTGAATTTACCAAATTCTCCATTTTACTACCCTTTCTACCTCATAAATCTCAATGATAATAATCTTATTTTTTTCATGACCATGAGTATACTATTTTTATTTATGACAAAAATAATCGTTTTTCATACTCCATAATCATTCTAAGGAATCTATGATAGATTCTAGTTTTATTATATTTTTCTGCCAATTTAATACTTGAATGTCATGATACCCATTATTTGCTAATTCAATGCGTTTATCATTATTTTCTATCAAGTAAGATACATTATCCACCAATCCCTGTATATCTTTGGGAGCAGACAATAACACATTTCTACCTGACACTGTATATTCATGTACTCCACCATAATCACTAGAGACATACGCACATCCGCAAGCCATAGCCTCTGCTCCAGTGAGACCAAATCCCTCCTTGATAGCGGGGTACATATATATGGAAGCTTCATTATATATATGATTTAACTCATGTTGATTTGCAGCATGAACATATTTTATCCATTTAGGAATATCCTTCGAACGTGATGATGGTCCAAACAAAGTTGCTTGTAAATTTGGATATTTTTCTTTTAGTTTTTTTAAAGCAGCTATACCATAAATAGTACCTTTTATTTTTTCCTTACGATACATCATTGCTATATGAAATCTATCCCTATTTTCTATAGGATTCCTAACATAAAATATATCTGTATCTATGGCATTTTTTAGAACAATGGCATCTGCTCCTGCTTCTGAAACCTTATCCTTTAACCACTGAGCTATAACTATATTTGTCATTCCCAAATTATAAGTTGCATTAACTTTTTTATCCGTCCACTCTCCCCAATTCTCGTAACCCTGTATAAAATACAGCTTAACGCCTTTTTCAACAGATAATGCGAATACATTTTCAGCTGTACCTACTGCAGTAGCAACAACAACATCTCCATCCGGTACATATACATCATTTATATTCTCAATGTACTTCAAAATAACACAATCCAATAAATTGTACCATTTTCTTGTTTTTAACACATAATACCTGCATAACATACATTTCAGGACATTTGGGATAAAATTATATTTTTTACTATGAAAAAAACTTTTGCAATCTATTAAAACATAAACCTTATACCCATCTTTTGCCAATCTGCTAGCATATTCATAAACAATTTTATGTCCTCCAGATATTTTTCTAAAAAAAGGTAAAATAAATGTTATTTTTTTCATACCGTTCATTCCCCTATCAAATTTTTCATCCACCCTGCCCACTGATATTTATCTACTATATATGACGGTATCTCAACATATTCAGAGTATATAAAATTTTTTATGGTAGAAATATCATCCTCCCCCAATATAAAAATATTTTCCTTGCGATAAAAATCATATTCTTTTATATTTTTATAATTTGTAATTAATTTTCTTTTATAAAATAAAGCTTCCAAGGGACGCCAAGTAATACCTCTCTGACCACACTGAACTATATCTAATATACATTTACTTTGGATTTCCATTGAAATCATATCCGCATAATTTAATTCTTCTTTAGTGATGTACTTAGCATAATCTTCCTCTGAATATCTAGTATGATTTTGTGGTAATAAAAAACATTTCATTTTTATATCTTTTTCTTCAAATTCTTTTCCTAATTGTCTTAATAATTTAATACGATTTTTATCAAAACCACAAAAAACACATCGTATTTATTATTTTCATAATTTACGACTGGTAGCTTTACCCCTAGTTGGTTATTATATGTCAATGCGTATTTATTACAATCATAAATATCAAAGGAAGCAACTTTTACTCTATAATAATTCTGCATAGCTGCTAATTTTTTTATCTCTTTTGAAAGAGAATATCCTCTACCATTTGGAATTTTATCTATGGTATTCCAACACCAATAATACAGTCGACAATTTGGATTCCTTTTACGTATATATTTAACTATCTCGATGGGATAAACACACTCAAATAAAACTATATCTTTATATTTTTCAATTGATCTTATATGAAATGGCCACATATAATATAACAACGGAATCTTAAAAAGCCACAATATTTTTGCTATCAATCTTACCAGCAATGATTTATTAATATGTGAATAATCTATATCACACATCCTTTTGTCAACAGTCAAAAGCGTATAATTCTTTTGCTCCGCAATAACTAAAATATCGTTCATCCTATTCTCCTAAAATACAATTGCTTGTAACTTCCTATAAATTACATATAGAAGGTTATATACCGTCTTAGCATGCCTAAGTAATATTAATTGACAAGAACGAAATGTTTTGAGACTATAACCTGACAATTTTCCATAACTTTGATCAAATAATCTAGCATATTCCTGATAAACCAACTTATCAAATATCTCCGAATATATCATTTCGTCAATAAAATACAGATAATACAGCATACATCCAAATAAGATATACCTATTATCAGGATTCTCACTTTTTATAATATTAATCCATTCCAGCAAATCATAATTTCTTTTAGTAAACTTTTTGTGTGTAATAGAATCTGATCTCATTCTATAAAAATATAAGGCACCCGTTACAAAAGAAACCTTTTTGGCTTTTTGGAATACCCTATATGTTGTAATTACATCTTCATTAATTTTTCCAACAGGATATGCTATGTCCTTAAATAAATATTTCTTATAAAGCTTGTTACATGCAAAGCATAAATAATAATCTTCCAGCAGCAAAAAATTACATGCATCTTTGGAAGAATAAACCTCATCCGCATCAATTGCTATTTCGTGAGTTTTTGATTTATTCCCCTGTTCATAAACATATGAAAAATTACAGCAGGATATATCTACATCATTAAGTTCCATACTATAAACTAATTTTTGTATCATATTGCAACTTACATAGTCATCACTGTCAACAAAGGATAAATAATGACCTGTTGCAGCTTTTATTCCAGCATTGCGTGCACTAGATAAACCACCATTTTGCTTATGAATAACCCTGATTCTTGCATCCCGATGGTGATAATCGTCACAAAGTCCACCAGATTTATCTGTTGAACCATCATCTACCAATATTATTTCCAAATTAGTATATGTTTGTGCCAAAAGGCTCTCGATGCATTGTCCAATAAATTTTTCTACATTATAAACAGGTACTATTATAGTGACTTTTTTTAACATATTCTCATCCTAAAACAAAATAAAATCGTATGGAAAAATCTGATCTGTTAGCCTATATATGTATACATAATAAAATGTTATTAACATAGATATTACAATATACAAATTTATCATTAATTTATCACGCCAATTATTAGTGCATTTTCCTAACTGAGCTAAAATTATCAGCAAACTAGGCATAAAATAAAACATAATTCTAAATGCAAACCACAAATATCCAGACAAAAAAACAGATAAAAAAATCATCAGATATCCACATATGTGAATATAATTACAGTCTGATAATTCTATCAGTTTTTTTCTGTAAACTAATGTCAATGGTAACATCAATAATGGAAACATATAAAATTTCATATTCATACTGGAAAATGAAAATGCCAATATTTGTTCAATAAATTTATCAAATATTGGCAAACTTAGTATTGCCTTTATAGATAAATTCACCAAAAACGGTGATAAAGCAATAAGAATATAAAATAATCTCTCCTTATTGTGTTTTTTTAGCCAATGCGGCAAAAAATACAGGAGTAACACAATTGATGTAATATGAACATACATCGCAATTATAATTGTAAGTAAACACAGCTTAAGATTCCCTTTTAGAAGAAAATTTATTCCTATAAAACCAATTGACACAGCTAATATTTGTCGCATTGCATTCATAGAAGGACAAAATAGGAAAATAAAGTATCCCAATATACCTATACATAAATTATATTCCTTACGTTTAATGAAAAAACTACAAAAAATATAAACCGTAATAGTTGCAATCGCAAATAGGAATGCTCTATAATCATCAATCAAAAAGTGTATTAGTTTAACAAAGTATATGAACAGTGCTTCATAATTTGAAAAATCCCACTCTAATACTCCATAACCTTGCCAATATATTTGATAATATATCCCTAGCGTATCCGAACCGATATATAATTCTCTTAATCCTGCCATAAAAATAAGTGGCAGCATGATTAATATACTACTTAATATGGTAGTATCTCCAATACGATCAAAATATGCACATCTTAATCTAAGTCGTACCGTTCTTAGATTTAACATACTCATTCCAACAGTCACAACTATTATGTAAATAATCATTAACCAGTACATAATATTATTTCCTTCTATTAAAAATTACCCTTAGTATAAAGTATATCCAAAAAGCTTTATTTGTATTTAAATTTCTTTTTAAATATGCAGTCTTCCATGCAGAATCTATAAAACTATTGATGAATTTTTTCAATGGTAGAAATTTTTCTTCCTTTGCTAAAAATAAATCTTTTTCATTAAAATCAGATATACTTACATCACCAAAATGCTGCAAAAATTCTCTATCGGGATTCTGTAATAATTCATACATAGGCTGAAAATATAAACTTTCTTCATTGCAAAATACATTTTTACCCTTAAAATCTCTGATAAAATCTAATGCACCAATCTGGCATTCCTTTATAATGTTATAAACATTGGTATATTCATACTCATCCAGGACTGGTCTACTAATACCATTATTATTAGAATATTTTATAGTAGTACCATGATCCGCACTAAATAAAAATTCCAAAAAACTAACTCCACTATTTAGTGCCATGCGTTTTTTTATATTTCCTTGCCCATAATTGAACAAAAAACCATTATTAACAATACTATTTTTATATCTATAAAATTCATCCCTTTGGGCCAAAAAGAACCCTATCATATTTACTGATGTTTTATTTTTTTCAAGCAGATAACTTAGTGCCCTTTGCATGGATCCATTCCAACCCAGGTCAACAATCGCAATCTTACCTGTCATATGTTCCTGTTTCAAATATCTAACAACATTATCTATTTCCATTTCGCCCATTTTTTTTGCTTCATGAAACATATCTCTTAATATTATATTTTTTGTTTTATCATCTAAATCCAGAAATCTAGAACTCAATTTTTGGGGGTTGAACCAAGTATATTTTTTAAATTTTTCTTTCTCCAAGCCTAGCTTACCAATTTGATTCTCCACAGTTACTCGACCATATATTGGTCTTAACGCCAAAAAATCTTCCATACTACTAACACAGGATATAGCAGGAATTGTCAAACTTCTGCGTGAGACATATATATAGTGTTCCTCGTAATGATTTTCCTCTATCAAATCAAATGCTTTTTTTATTATTTGACCTTCTCTAGCCATAAAATAAACTCTAGAAATTCCCAACTCCTGCAATCTTCTATGCAACCACTTTACATAGCCATACAGTGCCGGACCAAACACCTTATAGCCAAAATCATAAAAATAACTTTCCTGCACATCACATTTCCTCGAATTAAAAAATGTGCGTAGATGATTTAGACAAGATTTATTGCAAGGTATTTTTTTATAATGATAAGAATTTATGCCATAAAGCCTAGGCATAATATAATCAGATTTTACATTATCTCCAATATGTAAAATCTTCCTAGCCGTAACTGAAAGCTGCTTTAATATGTATGAAAACAATTCTCCACTAGATTTCTTTTTCTGCAAAGTTGAAGACAAAAATATCTTTTCATAACCAGTATAATCTAAATTATGTAATATATTTTCAATTACATATTGTGGTAAATACATATCCGATGTTAATATTATTTTTTTGCCCTTGTCCTGACAAAATTGATATAATTTTCTCATCTCAGGATTGACTATACAAACAGCTTTTTCCGTATCAATTTCCTCTTTTACGGCATCATCTATATCTATTTTCAAATCAAATGACATATATATATCAGTCAATGAAATTTCACTGTGATTGCACAGCTTCCGTACCCTTTTTTCTGCATTGATCCTTGCTTGTTTGAATTTTTCTGAGTTTATCCCTAAACGCTGACCTAAAATTCTAAATACATTGTCAGGTTTTCCACAACTTCTAATAACCAATGTATCAAAAATATCAAAACTAATATATTCTGCTTCTAAAATTTTTCTTTTTAAATCATCATTCATTACCATAAACACTCTCTGCAGCAATAATTTAATTATTCATACAATAATCATTACATAAGTTTAAACACGATTTTTTTATATCATAATTTTCATTATTTACCACTTGAACAGATACCATCTTACGATTAGAAACATAATCTATATTGCAAATTACTTTTTTCCAACATTCCAAATTCAAAGGAATGAACATGGTTTCCTCTATTAATTTAGTTTCTTCAGTTACCTTATCTGAAAACAAACATTTCAGTCCGTTCGCCTGAGCTTCTATGCCCACCACTGGCAAGCCTTCATAATGAGATGGTAATAAGAATATGTCCATAACATTGTATAAATCTGCTACATCATTGCGATTACCTAAAAATAACACTTTATCCTGCAAGCCCAGATTTACTACCTTTTCTTCGATAGTTTTTCTAAGCTCGCCATCACCTATAAGCATCAATCTGGCTTCTGATTTTACTCTAGCTACCTCTGCAAAGACATCAATAAGAAACGAATGATTTTTTTGGTAGACAAAACGGCCAATATGGCCTAAGACAAATTTATTCTCTAAGCCTAGTTTTTGCCTCAACAAATTCCGTTTATCTGGATTAAAAGCAAATTTTTCCAGATCAATAGCATTTGGTATAATTGTTATCTTTCCACTTTGAACAGCTTTTTTCCCATACATCCACTCTCCAGCCAAATTACTGCATGCCCAATACCTGTTGGCAAACATCTTGGCAAAGGGACGCAGTACTCGCTTCAATATTGTACGAAAGCCTTCAGTTTTAGTATCAGTAGTATGATTATGAAGAATCCTAACCTTTGCTCCAGCCAGCCATGCCGCAAATAATGGAAATCCACTCATGGAATTCATATTTGAGTGAACGATATCATAATTACCATCCTTGATAATCCGATATATTTCATGGGTAAAAGCAAAAATATTTTTGGTGTAAGGCGTTACCTCATATAGTCGTCCGCCACCTTTTTTTACTTCTGTCACGAAATTTTCTGCTGGATTCTTATGCACCACAAAGTCAAACTGCACCTTGCTTTTATCCATATGGCGATAGTAGTTAAGTACCACTGCTTCTACACCGCCATTGCAGGCAATTCCTACAATCTGCAAAACGCGAATTGGCTCTTTATTCTTCATACACAAAATTTTCCTTATATATATTTTTTGCTCATCTCACACCTATATAATGCCTTTATGCATCAATTAAGCCTTTTATACAGCA
>Ga0129310_1002900_pt1 | contig 11844 bp, 10 predicted proteins | sample Go1ome_2_FD_94433 | JGI IMG/M metagenome (GOLD analysis project Ga0129310, IMG submission 94433) | Western lowland gorrila individual fecal microbial communities from Wisconsin, USA - Go1022A metagenome | ecosystem: Host-associated > Mammals > Digestive system > Large intestine > Fecal | place...
CATCATATGTTCTGCATACTTCCTGACTTTTACTTAAATCCTTCTTTTCACACCTTCCCTTGTAACCTTTCTTACGCATAGCAGCACCTCCTGATATTCTGCAATTCCCAAAATGGGGTAACACTTCCCAAAAGCATTTTATCTTCCCAAAAATGTTCCCAAAAACAGATTAAATCTCCCAAAAACGTATTTCTGGGGATTTTCTTTCCCAAAAACATTATTTCTGGGAAAATGGGGAATTGCTTAAAAGTATTGATTTTACTGGGTTTTCAGAGGTTTTGTCTTGATTTATGAGTTTCCCAAAAACAGATAATAGCAAATACTCTATGTCATAGGGCAAAAGTGATTATCCAGTTTTAAGGCAAAAGTTCTATCCTCTTTACTTTTAGACCTTATCCTATCAACTGTCGTATCCACTTTTATTGTTTCTACCATTTTTCCCTACACAATTCCTCATAAAATGTTAATTTTATGTGTAAATCAAGACCTTTGAAAGCCCTTAAAATAAGGTCTTTCTCCAATCATTAAAAACTGCTGCCAATAACCTGTTTGAGCCTATTTAAGCCCATTTATTAACAAAAAAGACCCTGACGGTGTCTGTATTTCTACAGAACCATCAAGGTCATTCTTTATGCTTGGACACTCTCACATTTATCTTTTATGATTAGCCAATCTGATTAGTCGGACAAGATATTTATGTGAGTTTTATTTTTGCCTACTGGCTTTTACTACTGGCTGAAAGTTTTGTCCTAAAAGTGGATAAAACTATTTGCCCTGTGATAAATACAAACCTATTCTATTTCTCATCCGCGATTGCTGCCTGCGCTGCTGCAAGACGAGCGATCGGTACACGGAATGGTGAACAAGAAACATAATCAAGTCCGATCTTATGGCAGAACTCTACGGAAGAAGGATCTCCGCCGTGCTCTCCACAGATACCACAATGTAATGTCGGGCGAACCGGTTTACCAAGTTTTAATGCCATCTCCATCAGTTTGCCAACGCCATCCTGATCCAGTTTTGCAAACGGATCATTCTCAAAAATCTTAGCGTCATAGTAAGCATCCAGGAATTTACCAGCATCATCACGGGAGAAACCGAATGTCATCTGTGTTAAGTCGTTTGTACCAAAGCAGAAGAACTCAGCCTCTGTAGCGATCTCGTCAGCTGTTAATGCTGCACGTGGGATCTCAATCATAGTACCAACTTCGTATTTCAGATCAACACCTGCTGCTGCGATCTCAGCGTCAGCTGTCTCTGTAACAAATTTCTTAACATATTTTAACTCTTTGATATCGCCCACTAACGGAATCATGATCTCTGGTACCATGTTCCAGTCCGGATGAGCTTTGGATACGTTGATTGCTGCACGGATAACAGCTTTTGTCTGCATTTTAGCGATTTCCGGATATGTTACAGCAAGACGGCATCCACGATGTCCCATCATCGGGTTGAACTCTTTCAGTCCTTCGATGATAGCTTTGATCTGCTCTACAGATTTACCCTGAGCGTCTGCCAGTTTCTTGATGTCCTCTTCCTCTGTCGGAACAAACTCATGAAGTGGCGGATCAAGGAAACGAATTGTAACTGCTTCGCCTTCCATTGCCTCATATAACTGCTCAAAGTCACCCTGCTGATACGGTAAGATTTTCTCAAGAGCTGCCTCTCTCTCTTCTAATGTATCTGCACAGATCATCTCACGGAACGCATCAATTCTGTTACCCTCGAAGAACATATGCTCTGTACGGCAAAGTCCGATACCTTCTGCACCAAGCTCACGAGCTTTTTTAGCATCTGCCGGTGTATCAGCATTTGTACGAACTTTTAATTTTCTGTATTTGTCAGCCCAAGCCATGATTCTTCCGAACTCGCCGGCGATTGTAGCCTCAACTGTCGGGATTGCTCCGTCATAAATGCAGCCTGTAGAACCATCAAAGGAGATTACATCACCCTCATGATACTCTTTCCCTGCAAGTGTAAATTTCTTATTCTCTTCATCCATAATGATATCGCCACATCCGGATACACAGCAAGCACCCATACCACGGGCAACTACTGCTGCGTGAGATGTCATACCACCACGAACGGTCAAGATACCCTGAGAAGCTTTCATACCTGTGATATCTTCCGGTGATGTCTCAAGACGAACCAGAACAACTTTCTCGCCTCTCTCAGCCCATTCTACAGCATCGTCAGCTGTGAATACGATTTTACCGCAAGCAGCACCAGGAGCAGCTCCAAGCGCTTTTGCGATCGGTGTAGCAGCTTTTAATGCAGCTGTATCGAATGTCGGGTGAAGCAGAGCGTCAAGGTTACGCGGCTCGATCATAGCTACAGCCTCTTTCTCTGTTCTCATTCCCTCATCTACCAGATCACAAGCGATCTTTAATGCAGCCTGAGCGGTTCTCTTACCATTACGTGTCTGTAACATGTAAAGTTTTCTGTTCTCAACAGTAAACTCCATATCCTGCATATCTCTGTAGTGATCTTCCAGTGTTTTGCAAACCTGAACGAACTGAGCATATGCTTCCGGGAATTCCTCTTCCATCTTAGCGATTGGCATCGGTGTACGAACACCGGCAACTACGTCCTCGCCCTGTGCGTTGATCAGGAACTCACCCATCAGTTTCTTCTCTCCTGTAGCCGGATCACGTGTAAATGCAACACCTGTACCACAGTCATCACCCATGTTGCCAAATGCCATAGCCTGTACGTTTACAGCTGTACCCCAGCTATATGGGATATCGTTGTCACGACGGTAAACGTTTGCACGTGGGTTATCCCAGGAACGGAATACTGCTTTCACAGCTCCCATTAACTGCTCCTTCGGATCATCCGGGAAGTCCTGTCCGATTTTTGCTTTGTACTCAGCTTTGAACTGTCCAGCAAGTTCTTTTAAGTCTTCTGCTGTAAGCTCTACGTCATAAGTAACGCCTTTTTTCTCTTTCATCTCATCGATGAGCTGCTCGAAATATTTTTTGCCGACTTCCATAACAACGTCGGAATACATCTGAATAAATCTACGATAGCAATCCCATGCCCAACGCGGATTTTTGGATTTCTCTGCTAATACCTCTACTACTGTCTCATTCAGACCAAGGTTTAAGATTGTATCCATCATACCCGGCATAGAAGCTCTTGCACCAGAACGAACTGATACGAGCAATGGATTCTCCTTGTCACCGAATTTTTTACCAGTAATTTCTTCCATCTTACCAATGTACTCGTTGATCTGTCCCTGAATCTCATCATTAATCTCACGGCCATCCTCGTAGTACTGTGTACAAGCCTCTGTAGTAATAGTGAAGCCCTGTGGTACCGGAAGTCCAAGACCTGTCATCTCAGCAAGGTTTGCACCTTTACCTCCAAGAAGTTCGCGCATGCTGGCGTTACCTTCGCTAAATAAGTACACCCATTTTGCCATTTCTAATTCCTCCTAAAATATACATTGTGTTTTGCAAGCAGATAGAATTCTGCTGTTTTTAGCAATTTTTCACATTTCGTTTCGCGTTTTCCCCGAAACTTCGTCTATATTTTACCACATATTTTCCAGATTTCAACCTTTTTTGTGAAATTTGTAACGAAACACTTACCTTTTTTTCACTACCCTACAAGTTGGTGACTATCCGCTCATTTTTTGGTTATTTTCGACTATCGTGCATGATATATTTTACCTATTTTCTGATTTATACACCTGCTGAGGCGACTCTATTTTAACATTACTTATGACTTCATCTCTACCTATTAATCTACGCTTATTTTTCACCTATACATTTTCTTTCTTTTCTCTGAGAAGCTGCATACCGATCACAAGGATCAGACCTGCCAGACACGCTCCCACGTTGAAATTATGCAGGCTCATTGCTTCCTGCGGTACGGATAATGTGGTTGGTCCCTGCATGATTGCGTAAAAAGATCCGATCATCATACCAAGGATCAGGTAAACCATCTGCGGACGATATTTTTCCAGACAAACCTGAATGCCTTTTACGACAAATATAACGCCTGCCAGAATGCCACAGCCAAAAATCAACAGACCTGGGAAATAAGAAAGATCCATTCCCATCAGTCCTCGCACTGCCGAAATCACCGGAATGTATGCACCGAAGATCAGAAGCAATGTGGAACCGGAAATACCCGGAAGAAACATGGCTGAAATTGCTACCATACCAATCAGAAACAATTTGATACCAAGTCCAACAGAAAAATGTCCCAGATTCATGGTACCGGCACCAACTTTTCCATTCATCCATGTGATACCTGCAACAATTACAATACCAATGATGCAAAACAAAAAGCTTTTTTTCACCTCACGGAAACTGCTCTTTTCTTCCCGCATGATCAATGGGATCGCACCCGCAATGAATCCGATAAACAAAGAACTTACCACATAAATGTGACTCTCAAAAATTGCTGACAAGGCTACAACTGCCAGACCCATACCAATGATCCAGCCAATTCCAAGTTTGATCAGATATTTTAATGCTTCTTTTTTCTCTGCTGCTTTTCCAAATACAAACTTATGAATGGAACCGATGAAACGGTCATAAAATCCCATGATAAATGCAACGGTTCCACCGGATACTCCCGGCACGCTGTCTGCCAGTGCCATACAAAAACCACTGATTCCTTCTTTTATCATATCATAAACCTCCTGTATGTTTAATCTATGGTTATCTTAGCAAACCACTTTAAACAGACAGAAGGTTTCTTTCTAAACAAATGTTAAATTTTCGATTACCGGTTTAACCGATAGCCCGCACCCCAGACTGTTTCCAGAATCTTCGGATTTTTGCAGTCGTCCTCAATTTTTTCCCGGATGCGGTTGATATGCACCATGACCGTGGCGCTGTCACCGATATAATCATAGCCCCAGATTTTTTCAAACAACTGTTCCTTGGAAAATACGATATCCGGGTGCATGGCAAGGAATTTCAGCAGTTCAAACTCCCGGTTTGGGAATCGGATTTCCTTTTCTCCTTTATATACTTTCCAGCTGTTTACCAGGATCCTCAGATCATGGATTCGTATCTCTTCCGGTGCCTCTGCTTCCTGTGCCGGCTGTTTTTTCTGTATCCGCTCATACTGACGCAGATTTGCATTCACACGCGCCACAAGTTCTGCCGGATCAAACGGCTTTGATATATAATCATCCGCGCCAAGTCCCAGTCCCCGGATTTTGTCAATGGATTCCGTCCGGGCCGTAACCATCAGAATCGGAATGTCAATCTGATCTCGGACTTCCTTGCAGATATCATAACCGCTCTTGCCCGGAAGCATGAGATCCAGCAGCATCAGGTCAAAATGCTCCTTCGCCAGCACGTCTGCCACTGCGTTTCCATCCGTCACAATCTTTGTCTCATATCCCGCGGATTCCAGATATGCTTCCTCAATCATGCTGATATCCGCATCGTCTTCCACGATCAGAATTTTTTTATTAGCCATTTTCCCGCCACCTTTCTACGCTTTTGCTTCCGGAAATTCCAGATGAACTACAAATCCGTCCGCATTTTCTGCAGATACAGTCCCTTTCATTGCCTCCATCAGATGTTTTACAATGTATAAGCCAAGGCCATTTCCTTCTTTTTTATTTCGGGACTCATCTGCCCGGTAAAATTCATCAAAAATATATGGTAATTTATCCTCCGGCACACCCACACCATTATCTTTTACATCCAGACATATTTTTCCTGTCTCCCGCTTCAGAAGCAAGGTCACGCAAAATGGTGTCTGCTGCGCATATTTCCGGCTGTTTTCCAGCAGATTATCAAGAATCCTCTGAAACTGTTCCGGATCGATCTCCGCCTCTGCTGTCAGTTCCGCTGTATCAAATACAATGCGTTCCTGTGCCGGATCTGACAGTTCCTTTTTTGCATTGACATACTGATGCAAAAAGTTGCACAAGTCAATCCGCTGCATTGATACCGGCATATTTCCTGTTTCCACCTTCGACAGATAAAAAAGCTGGTTTAAAAGCACATCCATATCCCCGGATCTGCGATATGCTGTCTGCAAAAATTTATTCTGCAATTCCGGTGTTGCTGCCACACCATCCATCAGTCCCTTAATGGTTCCACGGATTGCCGTCAGCGGAGTCCGCAGATCATGAGAAATTCCGGCGATCATATCCGTTCTCGCTTTTTCATACTTACGGTTTTTCTCCTGTTCCTGCAAAATATGCTGCTGCATCTCATTAAAAGTTGCGCAGACTTCCTCAAATTCCTGATCTCCGGCATATACAATATCCTGCCCGAGATCATTGTCCCTGATCCTTTTTGCCCCATCAGACAATGCCTCCAGTGGTTCCATGATCCGGCTGGTCAGACGCTTTGTAAAGAACTGGCTCACCATGATCAGTACAACGATACACAGCCCGCCATCTACTGCAAACAATAACACGAACTGGTGCTTGCGCAGTGTAAAATCCTTTACATAATCTTTTAATTCTTCCTCCGCCACTATGGGCTCCATCAGCTGCTGAAATTCTGTCTCCACTGATTCTGCGTAAATTTTGATCACCAGCATATTTATCGCAAAAAACAGCAATAATATAATCAGAACCATCCAGGCATTGGAACGAAAAATCCGTCGCCTTACTGTATCTTTTTTCACCATATTGCCACCTCTTCCATTGTCTCATGTCAGTTTATCTTCATTATAATGTAGAAAGTGAAACAAGCAAAGAGAAAGTTCTAAACATTTTCTAAACAACTTTTTGGGCTTTTGAAAACAAAAGAACCGCCGGTACTTTCCATACCGACGGTAAATTCTCATTCATTTTAGTTTTCGTTCATTTTCGCAAGTTTTGCTGCCTGATCAGCTGCAATCAATGCGTCAATGATCTCCTGGATATCACCATTCATGATTGCTTCCAGACGATACAGTGTCAGTTTGATACGATGGTCTGTCACACGTCCCTGCGGGAAGTTGTAAGTACGGATCTTCTCGGAACGATCTCCGGTTCCGACCTGGCTTCTTCTTGCCTCTGCCTCCGCATCATGTGCTTTCTGGCATTCCATATCATACAGTTTTGCACGAAGCACTTTTAATGCTTTGTCTTTATTCTTTAACTGAGATTTCTCATCCTGACAGGAAATTACGATACCTGTCGGGATATGGGTCAGACGTACTGCGGAGTCTGTTGTGTTGACACACTGTCCACCGTTTCCGGATGCACGGAATACATCGAATTTACAGTCGTTCATGTCGATCTGTACATCTACTTCCTCTGCCTCCGGCATGATTGCAACGGTAATGGTGGAAGTATGGATACGTCCGCCGGACTCTGTCTCCGGAACACGCTGTACACGGTGTACACCACTCTCATATTTCAGCAGGGAATAAGCACCCTGACCGGTTACCATGAAACTGACATACTTCATGCCGCCGATGCCGATTTCCTCCACGTCCATAGTCTCAACTTTCCAGCGTTTGCTCTCAGCATAATGTACATACATACGGTAGATTTCTGCCGCAAACAGCGCTGCCTCATCTCCACCTGCACCTGCACGGATCTCCACGATAACGTTTTTGTCATCGTTCGGGTCTTTCGGAAGTAACAGAATTTTTAATTTCTGCTCTAATTCTTCTACTTTCTCTTTGGACTCTGCCAGTTCTTCTTTTGCAAGCTCGCGCAGTTCCTCATCGCTCTCCTCCTGCAGCATGGCAAGACTGTCCTCGATGTTCTGTTTATTTTCTTTGTACTCTTTGTATGCTTCTACGATCGGAGCCAGGTCTGCCTGCTCCTTCATCAGTTTCTGGAAACGTTTCGGGTCATTTGCCACATCAGGCTCACTCAGCATACTGAGCAGTTCTTCAAAACGCACCAGTGTATCTTCCAGTCTGTCAAACATAGTTATCTCCTTCCTCTCACAACCCGGTCAAGTCCCGCCAGATCGCGAATCACTTTTATATCATAAAATCCTTGTTCTTTCATAAATCCGCTGACCGCTTCCGCCTGGTCATGGCCGATCTCATACAGCAGATAGCCACCGTCCTTCAGATGTGCCACGCTCTCCTCGGTAATTCTCCGATAAAAATAAAGTCCATCTTCTTTTCCATCCAGTGCGCCCATTGGTTCATGGTCACGCACTTCCGGCATCAGTGTATTGATCACTTGGCTTGGAATATAAGGCGGATTGGATACGATCAGATCAAATATTCCGGAAATCTCAGAAAACAAATCGCTGTGAACAAAATTCACCGGCACCTGATTCTGCAAGGCATTGTGTTTTGCCACGTTCAGGGCATCTTCTGAAATATCTGCCGCTGTCACCTTTGTCTCCGGACAAAAAGACTGAATACTGATTCCGATACATCCGGAACCGGTACACAGATCCAGAACATCCGCATCCGGCATTTCATTTTTTAAGATCTGAATGGTTTCCTCTACCAGCACTTCCGTGTCCTGACGCGGAATCAACACATGTTCATTGACCGCAAAGGGCAGTCCCATAAACTCCTGCTCTCCGGTCAGATACTGCAACGGCATTCGCTGACAGCGCTTTTGGGTTAGTTCCAGATAAGCCTTTTCCTGCGCCGGACTCATTTCATCCCGCTCATACAGCAGGTAAAAACTCCGGTTAATCTCACAGGCTGCTTCCATGAGAAACCAGCTTTCTGCCGCCTCATTCTCCACACCGGCAGCTTTCAGCAGCGCTGCTGCCTGCATTCTCGCTTCCCGGTATGTCATGGTTCTTTCACCTGTACTTTCTGTTCAGTACCTTCGGATTTTGCATCAGTTCTGCTTTCATCCGAAATGCCTTCTTCCGCACGGATTTCCGCAATATAGCTTCTCCAGTCAAATACTGCCTCTACGGACGCAATACCAACCTCGATCATGTCATCATCCGGCTCCTTGGTGGTCAATCCCTGCATCCACAGTCCCGGTTTGCTGATCAGATTGATCACCGGATTGTCGCTGCGGCCTGCCGCACGCAGCAGCTCATAGGAAACGCCCGCAATCACCGGCACAAGTGCCAGACGCAATACCAGACGCAATACATGGGAATCCACACGGATAAACAGAAACAAAATCACGCTAATGATCACGACAAACATCAGAAAGCTTGTTCCACATCGTTTGTGCTCCTTAGAGCTTTTCCGTACATTTTCCACATTCAGTTCTAATCCATGTTCGATGCAGTTGATGCATTTATGCTCCGCACCGTGATACATGAACACACGCTGAATCTCTTTCATCCTTGAGATCAGCAATATATATCCGATAAAAATTGCAAGTCGAAGGATTCCTTCGATCACTGCCACAACCATATCGTTCGCAATAAACCGGGAACACAGTACCGACAGATAATAAGGAAGAATCATAAAAATTGCCACAGCCATCACGATAGACAGCACTACCGTGCCGCCCATCATGGCATTTTCCTTTGCCTTTTTCTTCTCTGCGGTGTCCTGCTTCTTCTCATTTGATTCTTCTTCGTCCTCAAAAAAAGAAGCGGAATACATTAAGGTGGACATTCCCAGCACCAGAGAATCGATAAAACTCAATACTCCGCGCACCAGTGGAATCTTCTGCCACACCTCTCCCGGAACAATTCCTTTATATTCTTTCGTCATGACTTCAATTTCCTGATCCGGCTTGCGGACTGCCACCGCATACCGTTCCTTATTTTTCATCATGACACCTTCCATGACGGCCTGACCGCCAATTCCAGAATATCGCATAGAAATTCCTCTCCGTTTCGTCAACTCAGAAAACATAAAATTTCCCGCTTAACAAAACAGGTTGAGATTTTGCAACCTCAACCTGATTTTCACACATATCTTACTATTATTTTAAGCCGTATTTCTTGTTGAACTTATCAATACGTCCACGTGCCTGAGCTGCTTTCTGCTGTCCTGTATAGAATGGATGGCATTTAGAACAAATCTCTACGTGAATATCGCTCTTTGTAGAACCTGTTACGAATGTGTTTCCGCAGTTACAGGTTACAGTTGCCTGATAATAATCCGGATGGATTCCTTCTCTCATTAATTTCACCTCGCATACCAAATTTCTTTGTAATTCTACTTACGTCTATGAAAAACAATAAACTTGTTAATCTTTCTGTACCGCATCTTCACGGTACACAGCTTTCATATTGTAGCATACACTTTTTTCTATTGCAAGCAGTTTTTTAGAAAAATTTCCGTTTTTTTACAAGTTCCACGAACTCATGATTATTTTTGGTCCGGACGAACATGTTCAGGATATTTTCTACTGCCTCATCAGACTTCATGCCATTGAATGCTTTTCGCATAATATAGGTAGCTTCCTGTTCTTCTTTATCTAAAAGCAAGTCCTCTCTACGTGTTCCTGATTTCACGATATCAATGGCCGGGAAGATACGTTTTTCGGACAGACGACGATCCAGAACAAGCTCCATATTACCGGTTCCCTTGAACTCCTCGTATACAACGTCATCCATCTTGCTTCCTGTCTCAACCAGAGCAGTTGCAAGAATCGTCAGGCTGCCGCCCTCACGCATGTTTCTGGCTGCACCGAAGAATCGTTTCGGCATATGTAATGCCGCCGGATCCAGACCACCGGATAATGTACGTCCACTTGGCGGAACGACTAAGTTGTACGCTCTGGCCAGACGGGTAATGCTGTCCAGAAGGATCATAACGTCCTGTCCATGCTCCACCAGACGTTTTGCACGTTCGATTACCATCTCAGATACACGTTTGTGATGCTCCGGAAGTTCATCGAAGGTAGAGAAAATAACTTCTACATTATCACCTTCAATTGCTTCTTTAATATCCGTTACTTCCTCCGGACGCTCATCGATCAGCAAAATGATCATATGCATGTCCGGATTATTGGTCTTTACAGCTGTTGCCACTTTTTTCAACAAGGTTGTCTTTCCTGCCTTTGGCTGTGCAACGATCATACCACGCTGTCCTTTACCAACCGGGGAGATCAGGTCCATAATACGCATGGCTGTCTCATTCGGTTTTGTCTCCAGGCGCAGACGCTCGTTTGGAAAGATCGGTGTCAGATCTTCAAACGGCTTTCTGTTCATTGCCTCATACGGCGGATATCCGTTTACCGTGCTGACATACAGCAGCGCACTGAATTTCTCTCCCTGGGATTTGATACGTTTATTTCCACATATAATATCACCTGTCTTCAGGTTAAAACGACGGATCTGGGATGGTGCCACATACACGTCATTATCACCCGGCAAATAATTCTCGCAGCGGATGAATCCATAGCCATCCGGCATAACCTCCAGAATACCGTTGGCCTGCTCTCCACTGTCCAGAGAAGCTTCGTCCTTGCGGATCTGCTCTAATTCTTCCTCTGTCTTCTTTTCTTCTGCGCTGTCAGAAGCGTCTCTGTCTTCCCGGCGCGTATTTGTTCTACTGTAACGTCCCGGCTTACGCTCTCTTACATACGTTCTGTTCGTCGTTTTTTCTTCTGCCGCGCCTTCTTTTGTTTCTGTTTTTTCTTCTTTCTTTGCTTCTTCCTTCTCCACTGCTGCTGTTTCTTTTGCAACTGCTGCATCTTTTTCATCTTCCTGCAGCATACGCTCGATCAGCTCTGCCTTTTTCAGTGTGGAAATCTTTTTCAGTCCCCTTGACTTTGCCAGATCTCGTAATACAGCCAGAGATAAGCTTTCATATTTTTCTCTCATCTATAACCTCCGGTAAACTATCTATTTGTAAACTGTCTGTTGTACGTTATTCCTTGGGTTTTCTGTCAGAATCGACTACGATACATATTACAGTTTTATATTATACACCAAAACCTTATAAATAGGAAGTATTTTTTCGAATTCCTTGATTTGTGATTTTTTTGATGATATGATAAGCAGGAAAAAATGATTGCAAAGGAGC
>Ga0129310_1002902_pt1 | contig 11828 bp, 6 predicted proteins | sample Go1ome_2_FD_94433 | JGI IMG/M metagenome (GOLD analysis project Ga0129310, IMG submission 94433) | Western lowland gorrila individual fecal microbial communities from Wisconsin, USA - Go1022A metagenome | ecosystem: Host-associated > Mammals > Digestive system > Large intestine > Fecal | place...
GAAGATGAGACAGAACCGGTCACCTGGGATGATATCGGTGCGGATGCCCCTTATTATTTTATCACCGATTATATGCAGTCCTATCTGCATGATTATAATTCCGGAACCTATATTGAAATCGAAGGAGAGGTTCCTTATGATACCAATGCACAGATCATGTGGGATAAAGAGGCTGAAATAGAAGCGAAGGAGCGGACAACCAGAGAAAGCGACAACGGTGAGTATACGTGTTATCTGGAATACGGAGAGCATAGGCTGCATCTGATCGCAACACTCCTGAATGCTTCCGAAGGACAACTGGAGAAAGGCATCGGATATCTATTCGGAATTCGGGAGATTGCAGAAAAAATTCCGGAATTTTTGCCGGATACGCAGAGGGTACGGGAATCCGGTGAATAACCGGGCAGTGGTATAAAACAGTAAAAGGAAGAATATATTTTAGAAAATAAGCCGGAAGACAGGATTTCTATGATCACAGGGATAAAAAGCCTTTTGCAGCAGACAGATCGGATCCTGTGGGGACCCTGGCTTATTTTTTTATTGCTGGGAACCGGCTGCTATCTGATGATAAGATTACGGTTTCTTCCACTGAAGAATCTGCCAGCGGCACTCCGGCTTGTATTCTGCCCGGAGTGCCGGAAGGAAAGCGGGGAGGCAGGAGTTACGTCCTTTTCCGCCCTGACTACAGAACTGGCGGCCACCATCGGTACCGGGAACATTGTAGGTGTGGCTACGGCCATGGTGCTGGGCGGTCCGGGAGCCTTGTTCTGGATGATTTTGTCCGGCATCGTCGGTCTTTCCACCAAACTGGTGGAAAGCATGCTGTGTGTCCGACATCAGGTGAAAAATCAAAAAGGGGAACCGGTGGGCGGCCCTATGTATGTACTGCAAAATGCCTTCCCCCAGAAAAAGATGGGCCGGATCCTTGCGGTGCTGTTTGCAATCTTTGCCGTGCTGGCATCCTTCGGCATGGGAAATATGACCCAGGGAAATTCCATTGCAGAGGCGCTGGCGGTGACTTTTCAAATAAAGCAGAGCGTGACGGGACTGGTTTTAAGCCTGCTTACGATTCTCGTGATCCTTGGGGGAATCGGGGCTATTGCCGGAGTGACGGCATATCTGGTGCCTTGTATGGCGGTGTTTTATCTGTTCGGAACAGGAATGGTGATCTTTACCCATTTACAGAATCTTCCGGCAGGAATCCTACAGATTTTGTGGGGAGCCTTCTGCCCGGAATCCATGGCAGGGGGAACCGTGGGATTTCTATGGGCGGCAGGGAGCGGTGCTGTCCATTCCGGCAGGCTGGCAATGCGCTATGGCGTCTCCCGGGGGGTGTTTTCCAATGAAGCGGGATTAGGTGCTGCTGGTATCAGCGCTGCCGCCGCAGACACGCAGGATCCGGTAAGACAGGGGTATATCAGCATGACGGGAGTCTTTATCGACACCATTGTGATCTGCTCTCTGACGGGGCTTGCCATTGCCGCCAGCGGAATGCTGGGACAGCGGGATATGCAGGGGGAACTATTGAACGGAACGGCTCTGATGATCGCTGTTTTTTCCGCTACTTTTGGCAAGGCAGGAGAATGGATGCTTACGATCTCTATTGTACTGTTTGCATTTGCAACGATCATCGCCTGGGAATATCAGGGAGAGAAAGCCTTCGAATATCTGACGGGCAGCTGTGACCGGACCGGGTGGTATCGGCTGTGTTATGGACTGGTCACTTTCCTGGGAGCGGTCTGTACGCTGGAAGAGGTATGGAATTTTTCGGATATCTGCAATGCCCTGATGGCAGTACCGAATCTGTTGGCGGTACTGGCACTGTCGAAAGGAGCCTGCCGGGAAATAGAAAATTCGAAAGGAATGCAAAATTAAGGATTGAAGCGTTGCCGACACCATGATATGATAAATAAGATACAGCTGTCCGCGTTTATGAGAAGCGTAAGATCGGACAGTTGTATTTGCGTATACGATGCGTCAGGCACAGATTTGTGCCTGCACAGAAATCTGTATTTGGCGAATGTGCATCCTCGAACTTTTAAGTGAGAAGGTGTATAAGTTAAGGAGTGAGATTATGGACAAGACCATTGAAAATTTTTTGCGATATGTGAAGATCGATACCCAGTCCTCGGAGGAAAGCAACACCATCCCCAGTACCATGAAACAGCATGATCTGGCAAAACAACTGGTGAGTGAACTGGAGGCCATGGGTGCTGCAGAGATCACTTATGATAAGGAACACTGCTATGTCTATGCCACCATTCCGGCATCCGCAGGCTGCAAGAAGGCACCGGTGCTGGGCTTTATTTCCCATATGGATACCTCTCCGGCAGTGACGGATACCAACGTAAATCCCAGAATCGTTGAGAATTACGACGGGAAAGATATCGTGCTGAATACAGCAGAAAATATTGTTATGAAGACGGCGGATTTCCCGGAATTGTTACATTATGTGGGACAGGACCTGATCGTAACGGACGGTACGACCCTGCTTGGCGCGGATGACAAGGCCGGTGTGGCGGAGATCATGGCCATGGCGGAGATTTTACTAAAGCATCCGGAGAAAAAGCACGGTAAGATCCGGATCGGATTTACCCCGGATGAGGAAGTGGGCGCCGGAGCCGATCATTTTGATGTTCAGCTGTTTGGCGCGGATTATGCCTACACTGTGGATGGCGGTGCATTGGGTGAACTGGAATATGAGAACTTTAACGCAGCCGGGGCAAAGCTGCATGTCTATGGCAGAAGCGTGCATCCCGGTTCTGCCAAGAGCAAGATGAAGAATGCCATTCTCATCGCACAGGAGTTCCAGAGCCTGCTGCCGGTGGAACAGAATCCCATGTATACGGAAGGCTATGAGGGATTCTTCCATCTGGATGCCCTGCAGGGCAATGTGGAGGAAGTTGTAGCGGATTATATTATCCGGGATCACGACAGGCGGCTTTTTGAGGAGAAAAAGGATCTGTTCTCAGCCTGTGCTGATTTTCTGAACCGGAAGTATGGCGCGGGTACGGTGGTAGTGGATCTGAAGGATTCTTATTATAATATGCGGGAGATCATGGAACCGCATATGCACCTGATCGACAATGCAAGAGCAGCTATGGAAGAACTGGGCATCGAACCGAAGATATCCCCCATCCGCGGCGGTACCGACGGCGCAAGACTGTCCTTTATGGGGCTGCCCTGTCCGAATCTGTGTACCGGCGGGGAGAACTACCATGGAAGATATGAATATGCCTGCGTACAGTCCATGGAGAAGACTACGCAGCTACTGATCGCCATTGCGTCAAAATATGCGGACAGATAAGACAAAACGTAAACTGATTTGGAAAGGCAATACTTTTTATATGACAAATGTAACACAAATGAACGAAACCGAGAGACAGTATTATTTTATGGAAAAAGCCTCCGGCTATGTGGCAAAGCTTGGTGAAGAACTGGGCAGAAAGCCTACCTGCTGTGTGACGACCTTCGGGTGTCAGATGAATGCCAGAGATTCCGAAAAACTGGTGGGAATCCTGGAAAAAACAGGCTATGAGATCATCGAGGACGAAAATGCGGACTTCGTGATCTACAATACCTGTACCGTCCGGGACAATGCCAACCAGCGTGTCTACGGAAGACTGGGAGTACTGAACGGCTACAAGAAGAAAAATCCGCACATGAAGATCGCTCTGTGCGGCTGTATGATGCAGGAGCCTTCCGTGATCGAGAAGATCAAGACCAGTTACCGTTTCGTGGATCTGATCTTCGGAACCCACAACATTTTCAAATTTGCTGAATTGTTGTGTTCCCTGTTTGAAAATGAGGGAATGGTCATCGATATCTGGAAGGACACGGATAAGATCGTGGAAGACCTTCCCGTGGAGAGAAAATATCCCTTCAAATCCGGTATCAATATTATGTTCGGCTGTAATAATTTCTGCAGCTATTGTATCGTGCCTTATGTCCGTGGCAGAGAGCGCAGCCGGAATCCGAAGGACATCCTCCGGGAGATCGAGGGACTGGTGGCGGACGGCGTGGTGGAGATCATGCTGCTGGGTCAGAATGTGAATTCCTACGGCAGGAATCTGGAGGAACCCATCACTTTTGCACAGCTGTTACAGGAAGTGGAGAAGATCGAAGGATTGGAGCGAATCCGTTTCATGACTTCCCATCCCAAGGATCTGTCGGACGAGCTGATTGAGGTCATGAAGCATTCGAAGAAGATCTGCAGACATCTGCATCTGCCCTTACAGTCCGGTTCCACGAAGATCTTAAAGGCTATGAACCGCCGTTACACGAAGGAACAATATCTGGAACTTGCGGAGAAGATCCGCAGGGAGATTCCGGATATGGCCATCACCACGGATATTATCGTGGGCTTTCCGGGAGAGACGAAGGAAGATGTGGATGAGACCATCGATGTGATCCGTCGTGTAAAATATGACAATGCGTTTACTTTTATCTATTCCAAACGTACCGGAACGCCGGCGGCCGCCATGGAACAGGTACCGGAGGCACAGGTGAAGGAGCAGTTTGACCGGGTGCTTAAGACCGTGCAGGAGACCGCCAGAGAGCAGGTGGGCAGATATCAGGGACAGATCGCAGATGTGCTGGTGGAAGAGATCAACGAGAACGACAGTACTCTGGTCACCGGAAGAATGTCCAATAACACACTGGTACATTTCCCGGGAGATACTTCCCTGGTAGGCAGAATTGTGAACGTATCTCTGGAGGAATGCCATGGATTTTATTATATGGGACATCAGGTTCAGCCATGATTGTCACGGAATGAACGGGACTGAACGGGATTTATAAAAAATCCTTGCAAAGAAAATGAAATAGAGATATGATAAAGCTCGTGTGACTTTATAAAAATTTTATAATTTCACACGGGCTTATTTTATGTAAGTACGAGGCGAGGAGAATATTATGGAAAAACTAAAACCGAAGCTTTTCTCGGTAATGAAAAGCTACACGAAAGAACAGTTTGTAAAAGATGTGATTGCAGGCATTATCGTAGCGATCATTGCACTGCCATTATCCATTGCACTGGCACTGGCGTCCGGTGTGACTCCGGAAAAGGGTATCTATACCGCCATCACTGCCGGTTTCGTGATCTCATTCTTAGGCGGCAGCCGTGTGCAGATTGCAGGGCCGACGGCGGCCTTTGCCACTATTGTAGCCGGAATCGTGGCGAAGAATGGCATGGACGGTCTGATCATTGCCACTTTGCTGGCCGGTGTGATCCTGATCCTGATGGGCCTCTTACGACTGGGCAATCTGATCAAATTCATCCCCTATACCATCACCACAGGCTTTACCTCCGGTATCGCCGTGACGATCTTTATCGGACAGATTAAGGATTTCCTGGGACTGACCATTGTCAGTGAAGAGCCACTGATCGAGACCATGGACAAATTAAAAGCAGTATTTGCGTTTATTTCCACTACCAATCTGCAGGCTCTTCTGGTAGGTGTGATCAGTCTGCTGATCCTGATCGTGTGGCAGTATCTGCCGGGCTTCTGTAAGAAGATTCCCCCTTCCCTGATTGCGGTACTGGTGGGAAGCGCCATGGTGGCACTGCTTAATATGAATGTAAATACCATCGGGGATCTGTATGAGATTTCCAATAAGCTTCCTGCGATTTCCCTGCCGGCCTTCAGCCTGAAGACGGTACAGAATGTCCTGCCGGATGCTTTCACCATCGCGATTCTGGCAGCCATCGAATCTCTGCTTTCCTGTGTGGTGGCAGACAGCATGGTGAACAGCAGACACCGTTCCAATATGGAACTGATCGCTCAGGGTGCCGGTAACATCACTTCCGCATTGTTCGGAGGAATCCCGGCCACCGGAGCCATTGCCAGAACCGCAGCCAATGTGAAAAACGGCGGACGTACTCCTATTGCCGGTATGGTACATTCCGTGACTCTGCTGTTGATCCTGGTGGTACTGATGCCTTATGCAGCCCTGATCCCCATGCCTACCATTGCAGCCATTCTGTTCATGGTGGCTTACAATATGTGTGACTGGCGGAAATTCTCAGGACTCTGTAAGACTGCACCCAAGAGTGATATCATCGTACTGGTGACCACATTTGTACTGACCGTTGTGTTTGATCTGGTGGTAGCCATCGAGGTAGGTATTTTGTTAGCAGCGATTCTGTTCATGAAGCGTATGAGCGATGTGACGGAAGTGGAAGGCTGGAAATACGTGGATGATGAGGACGATGCAGACAGCCTGTCCTTAAGAGTTGTACCTCACAACACCATGGTCTACGAAGTAAGCGGTCCTCTGTTCTTCGGTGCGGCAGACAAGATCCTGAAGATCACACTGGATGACAGGATGAACTGTCTGGTACTGCGTATGCGCAGCGTGAGTGCCATTGATGCTACCGCCATGCATAATCTGGAACAGTTATATGCAGACTGCAGGAAGAAAAATATCCAGATCATCCTGTCCCATGTAGGGGAACAGCCCATGCATGTCATGGAGAAGAGCGGGTTCTTAGACAAGGTTGGCAGAGAGAATGTATGCGCCCATATCGACGATGCGCTGGAGCGTGCCGCACGGCTGGGATAAGGCGCAAAAACTATCATTTGAAGGCGGGTTCTTTAATTTACAACCTCAATATTTTGTGCTAAGATAGATGCGGATGCGCAAGTTTTTGCGTGTCCGCTTTGTCGTGTATCCCTTTACAGAACAGGAGAAGATCATGGCTGAATTGACACCAATGATGCAAAAATATATGGAGACAAAGGAGCAGTACAAGGACTGCATCCTTTTTTATCGTCTGGGAGACTTTTATGAAATGTTTTTTGAGGATGCCGTCGTGGCATCCAGAGAACTGGAGATCGCACTGACCGGAAAAAGCTGTGGCCTGGAGGAACGGGCTCCCATGTGCGGCATTCCCTACCATGCGGTGGAGGGATATCTGACCAAGCTGGTCAGCCGTGGCTATAAAGTAGCCATCTGCGAACAGGTGGAGGATCCCAAACTTGCCAAAGGATTGGTGAAAAGAGAGGTCATCCGTGTGGTGACTCCCGGTACCAACTTAAATGTCCAGTCACTGGAAGCCAGCAAGAACAATTATCTGATGTGTATCGCCTATACCTCGGATGGCATCGGTATCTCCGCGGCGGATGTAACTACCGGTGACTATTATGTGACGGAAGTGGAAGACCTGCGGAAGCTGAATGACGAACTGATGAAATATGAGCCTTCGGAGATCATCTGCAACGAAGCTTTTTTAGTCAGCGGATTTGATGTGGCGGACTTAAAGGCCCGGTTACATATTTCCGTCAATGCGCTGGAGTCTCACATGTTCGATGATGACGGCTGCAGACGGATCCTTATGAAACATTTTAAGGTAAATACGCTGATCGGGCTTGGCATAGAGGAATTCCCCACAGGAATTCTGGCAGCCGGGGCATTGTTGCAATATCTGTACGACACCCAGAAGACGGATCTGGAACACTTTACTCATATTTATCCGTATCTCACCAGCAAGTATATGTTGTTGGACAGTTCCACCAGAAGAAACCTGGAACTGACGGAGACCTTAAGAGAAAAGCAGAAGAGAGGTTCCCTTCTGTGGGTGCTGGATAAGACTAAGACCGCTATGGGTGCCAGACTGCTCAGAAGCTGCATCGAGCAGCCCCTGATCGAGAAGGAAGAGATGGAGAAACGTCTGGATGCCATTCAGGAACTGAATCAGGACTCCATTTCCCGGGATGAGATCAGAGAGTATTTGAATCCCATTTACGATCTGGAGCGCCTGCTCAGCAAGGTGACCTATAAGACGGCGAATCCCAGAGACCTGATCGCTTTCCGCAACTCTCTGCAGATGCTGCCTCCCATCAAGACGGTATTGTCTGCTTTCCAGAAGGAAGAACTGACGAAGATCCGGGAACAGATCGACGGACTGGAAGATATCTACCGGCTGATCGAGGAAGCCATCATTGACGAGCCGCCCCTGTCCATCCGGGAAGGCGGAATGATCAAGGACGGGTTTGATGAAACGATAGACCGTCTCCGCAGTGCAAAACATGACGGCAAACAATGGCTGGCACAGCTGGAGGAAGAGGACAGAGAACGTACCGGCATCAAGAATCTGAAGATCAAATACAATAAAGTCTTCGGTTATTATTTTGAGGTGACCAATTCCTACAAAGATCTGGTGCCGGAAGACTATATCCGCAAGCAGACCCTTGCCAATGCAGAGCGGTATACCACACCGAGATTAAAGGAACTGGAAGATACCATTTTAAATGCGGAGGACAAACTCCAGACCCTGGAATACGACGTTTTCTGCAAGATCCGGGATACCATCGCTCAGGAACTGGTAAGGATCCAGAATACCGCAAAAGCGGTGGCAAAGCTGGATGTTTATGCATCCCTGTCTCTGGTGTCGGAGCGCAATCACTATGTACGCCCGAAGTTAAATGAAAAAGGTGTCATTGACATCAAGGACGGAAGACATCCTGTGGTGGAACAGATGATCACCAATGACATGTTCATTGCCAATGACACGTATCTGGATAATGGCAGCCATTGTATCAGCGTCATCACCGGCCCCAATATGGCAGGAAAATCCACCTATATGCGTCAGACAGCTCTGATCGTACTGATGGCGCAGATCGGCTGTTTCGTGCCTGCCAGAAGTGCCAATATCGGCATCGTGGACCGGATCTTCACCCGTGTGGGTGCTTCGGATGATCTGGCCAGCGGACAGTCCACGTTCATGGTGGAAATGAATGAAGTGGCGAATATTTTACGGAACGCCACCTCCAAAAGCCTCCTGATCCTGGACGAGATCGGCAGAGGCACTTCCACCTTTGACGGCTTAAGTATTGCCTGGGCGGTGATCGAGCATATCAGTAACCGGAAGCTCTTGGGAGCGAAGACTCTGTTCGCCACCCATTACCATGAACTGACCGAACTGGAAGGCAAAATGAACAATGTGAACAACTACTGCATTGCGGTCAAGGAATGCGGCGATGATATCGTGTTCTTACGAAAGATCGTAAAAGGCGGTGCGGACAAGAGTTACGGTATTCAGGTGGCGAAGCTGGCCGGTGTGCCGGACATGGTCATTGACCGGGCAAAAGAGATCGTGGAACAGTTGTCGGACAACGATATTACGGAAAAGGTACAGAGCATCGCCATTGACAATAAGGGCGAGGGGAAAGTCAAAAAACAGCCCAAATACGATGAGGTGGATCTGGCACAGATGTCTTTGTTTGACACGGTAACAGATGAGGATGTGTTGAAGGAACTGATGGAGATTGAAGTGACGACACTGACCCCCCTGGATGCACTGAATACTCTGTACCGTCTGCAGAATAAGTTAAAGAACCGCTGGAACGGTTAAGTCATTTGTGCCTGCGCAAAGGTGCTAAAGCACCTGAAAGCTTGCAGGGCACGGAAAGAAAAAGGTATTTATATGGGAATACATGTACTGGACTCCCGGACAATCGACAGGATTGCTGCCGGTGAGGTGGTGGAGAGACCGGCCAGTGTGGTAAAGGAACTGGTGGAGAATGCCATTGATGCCGGATCCACGGCAATCACAGTGGAGGCAAAGGAAGGTGGCATCGAGTTCATCCGTGTGACGGATAACGGCTGTGGAATTGAAAGAGAACAGCTGCCCACCGCGTTCCTCCGCCATGCCACCAGCAAGATCGAGGATGCGGATGACCTGAACCATATCGCAAGTCTGGGCTTCCGCGGTGAGGCATTGTCCAGTATCGCGGCAGTCTCCCGGGTGGAGATCATTACCAAGCGAAAGGAAAATCTTACCGGAACCCGCATGGTGCTGGAGGGAGCGAAGGAACAATCCATCGATGAGATCGGTGCACCGGACGGCACGACGTTTCTCATGCGGAATTTGTTTTTTAATACGCCGGTGCGCCGGAAGTTCTTAAAACAGCCTGCTACAGAAGGAAGCTATATCACGGATCTGATGGAACATCTGGCATTGTCGAGACCGGATATTTCCGTTAAGTTCGTACTGGGGAATCAGACCAGATTCCATACCTCAGGGAACGGTGACTTAAGGGAAGTCATCTACCGGATCTACGGCAGGGAGATTGCTGCACAGCTGGTACCCATCCAGATCGAAGAGAACGGCATTAAGGTGGAGGGCTATCTTGGTAAGCCGGTGTTGGTACGTTCCAATCGTAATTTTGAAATCTATTTTATTAACGGCCGCTTTATCCGCAGCGGTGTGATCGCCAAAGCCATTGAAGAAGGTTATAAGCAGTATCTGATGCAGCATAAATTTCCGCTGTGCGTATTGCACATCACCATGGATACGGAGACTGTGGACGTAAATGTGCATCCCTCCAAAATGGATGTGAGGTTCTCCGACGGCATGGCTTTTGCCAGAATGCTGAGCGAAAAGATAGCAACAACCCTGCGGAACCGGGAAATGATCCCGGATGCCTCCCTGGAGGATGATAAAGCGATCCAGAAAAAGGAACAGGAAGACAGAAAAGCTTCCTGGAAGGAACACACGCCGGAAGTGTTTGAGAAAAAGAGAGAAGAAAGCTACCGTGTCATGGAGGCGGCGAAATATGAAGCAGCCCCCAAAGACCGGAGAGAATTTATACAGAAACCCATCTGGCAGGAAAAACATGCCGGAGTACAGACCAGTATCCGTAAGCCGGAGCCGGAAACATCCAAAGTATCTGCCGCAGCTGCACCCGAAAAAGATGACTTTTTTGTAGAGACACTGCCGCCGGAGGAGATGAAGCCCCCGCTACAGCCACAGGAACAGACGGTCGCAGCAACGTTTTCCGGTCAGCCTGTGGAATCATCACAGGAAGCATCTGCAGAACCGGAGCCGGAGGTAAAAAATGCACAGCAGCTGAATCTGTTCGAAGAAAAACTTCTGTCCATGCAGAACCGCAGCCGCTACCGGATCATCGGTCAGGTCTTTGACACCTACTGGCTGGTCCAGTTCGAGGATAAGCTGTTTATCATCGATCAGCATGCAGCTCATGAGAAGGTAAAATACGAGCGCCTGATGAAACAGTTCCATGAAAAGAGTGTGGTTTCCCAGCGTCTGATGCCTCCCATCATCGTCAGCCTGACGGGACAGGAAGAGAGTATTCTTCACACCTACGAGGATGCCTTCGCCCGGCTGGGATTTGAGATTGAGGCCTTCGGAGGTAACGAATATGCCCTGCGCAGTGTGCCGGTGGATCTCTACGGATGCAGTGAGAGAGAACTGTTTCTGGCTGTACTGGACGAACTGTCGCAGGAGACCGGTAATCGCGGAAGCTTTCAGGTCATTGAGGAAAAGATCGCATCCATGTCCTGTAAGGCGGCTGTTAAGGGTAACAACCGATTAAGCCTTCAGGAGGCGGAAGAATTGATTGATGAACTTCTGACACTGGATAACCCCTACAACTGTCCCCATGGCAGACCGACAATCATTACCATGACGGAGACAGATCTGGAAAAGAAATTTAAGAGGATTGTATAATGCGTTTACTGATCAAACAACGAGTATTTTCCTGGACAGATTCTTATGACGTCTATGACGAAAATGAAAATGCAGAATATTTTGTAAAGGCGGAGTTTTTTTCCTTAGGACATCAGCTGCATGTATATGACAGAAACAATCGTGAACTGGGTGTTATCAGACAGCGGCTGTTTACCCTGCTTCCGGCATTTGAAATCGAAATTAACGGACAGATAAAGGGCGAGATCCGTAAGCAGTTCTCCTTTTTCAAGCCAAGGTACGAGATCGATTACAACGGCTGGCGCGTGGAGGGAGATTTCCTGGGATGGGATTACGATGTGTACAGCGGATGCAGCAGTATCATTCATATCTCGAA
>Ga0129310_1002904_pt1 | contig 11824 bp, 9 predicted proteins | sample Go1ome_2_FD_94433 | JGI IMG/M metagenome (GOLD analysis project Ga0129310, IMG submission 94433) | Western lowland gorrila individual fecal microbial communities from Wisconsin, USA - Go1022A metagenome | ecosystem: Host-associated > Mammals > Digestive system > Large intestine > Fecal | place...
TAATTCGGACCAGAGCAGCATTCCTGTCACATTCACATACGAAAATGGAACTTATACAGGCTATGCCGACTTACCGATCAATGCAGATACTTATTCTACAACAGCCTGCATCGACACAAATGGTGAAAAACAACTTGTAAACGTGAACGAATATGAGCCTTTGTCCATACTGTCACTGACCGACTGGGGACCGGTTCTCGATGTAGAGGAAAATACATGTACACGAAATAGTAACGACGGCTATTTCTCGTTATCTGTCACACATTCAGAGTTCTTATCTTCCATTTCTGATGTTAAGCTTCAGATTTTATATCAGGATGAGGAACTGTTTTCTCATACTTTAGACAAGGATGATATGTCGCTCTTTACCGATGACTCTGTAGCAGAAAATATTAATTATCATTTTACTGCAGACAAAGATATCCCGGCTGAAGATTTTGTGATCCGGCTTAGCTGGTATAATTCCTATTTAAAACAATATGTTACTTATGAAGCAACTAATACCTGGGTTTTCAATGTCCAGAGTAATGATGTATTGAATGCCCTTATTTTTCACCCAGGATCTGAAGATGACCATACAATCATTTCCATATCACCAGAATCCAAATAAAACATTAGAAGGCGAACAGGTCATTCCTGCTCGCCTTCGTTTGCTTCTTCCATATCAATACATGCATCTTCGACTGCATCCACAAAACTGACACGTATCACAGCCTGCGCCCAGTTCACACTGATCCGCGCTGCTTTCTGTTTCTCATCCCCGGCTTTTTTGATCTGCTCTAACAGTTCCTGAAAAACTTCTTTTGTCAGATAACCGCCGCGCCAGTGAAACGTCAGTAATCTGCCCTTTTTTGCCGCCTGCAAAGACCGCTTGTACACATCTTCGATTTTTGTAAAAGACAGCTTTTTCTCCCGGTAATAAAAATGATCTCCGTCCGTACAGAAAGGAGCCGGTGCGATCAGTGGTTCGTGATCCCGGAAAATCTTCTTATCTTCCAGATTGAAATAATCATAGCGCAATTCCTGCCCGGCAAGACTGTGCTTTCCAAGAGTATTATCAAAGGTGACATCCAGATGATAAAACTGACCGCCGATTTTTACGATATTCCATGTATGACGGTACTTGATTCCTTTCTCCGGATTGTTTCCACAGATAGCAATCATGCACCAGATACCAAGAGCGTCACATAGCACTTTCACGGATTTTGCAATGCCCTCACAGACTCCCACACCATGTCCTAACGGCCCAATGATCTCATGGGAATATGCTTTTTTCAGTTTATCGTAAGTTACATTTTCACAGATAAAATCATGGATGTATTTTTCCTTCTCCCACTCTGACAGATCTTTTGCCGCCCGCGCCAGTTTCTCCACTCGTGCTTTCATGGCTTTCTGATGCTCCCGGATCTTATTTTTATCAAATAAATATTCCGGAAGCAAAATCAAATTAGAGGAATTGTCATAATAGCGGTACTGATATCCCGTCGCCCAGAACACTTCCGGGTGATCCAGACGCATCTGAAAAAAGATATCATACAACTCCCGCCCATCAATCCGCGGAATCTGAATCTCTAAGTCCAGTGCATTAATGCCCTGCAGCATTCCGTGGTACACAGCCTGCTGCAGTTTATTCATCTTGTTATAATAAAACGGTTCCATAATAATGTTATAACCTTACTCCTGTACACGTTCCATTTTCTGTGCAAAACTGTGCAACGCATCCGGAATCTGAATAGTCTGCGGACAGACTTTCTCACAGCTGTGACATCCGATACAGCATTCCGGCTGTTTCTCTGCGTCCACAGAAGCCAGTGCCATCGGTGCGATAAATGCGCCGGAACCAGATACCATTGCCTCATTGTACAATTTCAGCAGGAACGGAATATCCAGTCCCTTTGGGCAATGAGATACACAATAATGACATCCGGTACAAGGTACGGTTGTCTTGCGGATCATATCATCAGCCACACCAAGGATCAAATCCATCTCAGCTTCATTTAACGGTTTGTTTTCCTCATAAGTTGCAATGTTATCTTTTAACTGCTGCATGTTGGACATACCGGACAATGTCATGGTTACTTCCGGAATCGCCTGCAGGAAGCGGAAGGCCCATGCCGGTACTTTTTCCTCCGGTCTTGCCGCTGTCAGTTTTGCAGTTGCCTCCTCCGAAAGAGTTGCAAGCTGACCACCACGAACCGGCTCCATTACCCAGATCGGGAGATTCCATTTTTTCAGTAATTCCACTTTTCCTTTTGCATCCTGGAATTTGTAATCAAAATAATTCAGCTCGATCTGGCAGAATTCCATGTCTTTACCATATGCTTCCAGGAACTTTGTCATACACTCGATATCACCATGTGCAGAAAATCCAAGGTGTCTGATACGGCCATTTCGTTTCTGCTCCATCAGATAATCATAAATGCCGTATTTCGGATCCAGATATGCATCCACATTCATCTCACAGACATTGTGGAACATATAAAAATCAAAATACTCTACCTGACATTTTTTCAGCTGCTCCTCGAAAATTTCTTTTACCTTCGGCATATTGGTCAGATCATATCCCGGGAACTTGGAAGCCAGATAAAAACTGCTGCGGTCATATTTTTTCAACAGTTCACCTACAACCAGCTCAGATTTTCCGCCGTGATAACCATAGGCAGTATCATAATAATTAATGCCGGATTCCATACAGTATGCAAACATTTCCTCCGCCGCTTTTACATCAATTTCACTATCATTGCCTTCCACTACCGGAAGTCTCATATTTCCCATTCCAAGTGCAGATAACTTTAAGCCCTGAAATTCATTATAAATCATAAATATATTATTCCCCTTTCTACTCAATTTTTCCATTTCATAATTATTAAGTCAACATTTTTATTATACAGGTTGAAGTGTACTCCAAGTCAAGTATTATACGTAAAATGTAGAAAGAAAGGGACTCTGGCTATTTGTTCCTGGTAAGCGATTGTTAGCTACCAGGACAAAATAGCCAGAGTCCCTTTTCATAACCTACATTTTAAACCACACAATTCCCAGAAATCCCCGAAAAATTTATTTTCACAAATTTTCTGCCTGCTGCGCATGTGCTACGAACATCCGCTGCACAAATGCATAACTTCCAAGTCCGGTTAAGATGCAGGAAGTTTCTATTCCATCTTTTTCCAGAACATTTTTCCAGGAAGCCTCATCCTCTCCTGCCATATCATTTCTGGCATGATCCCCTGCTACCAGCAGCAATGGTGATAATATTGCTTTTTTATAGCCTTGTTTACCCAATTGCTTTTTCACATCTTCAATCGCCGGGTATCTCTCTACGGTGCCAATAAACACATTTTCAAATCCCTGTGCCTGCAGCTGATGCTCCAAAGCCGGGTAGCACGCATTGGCAAAATGCGCTGTTCCATGTCCCATAAAAAGAAACGCATCCGAAGAATTTCTGAAATCAAAAATTTCATTCAAGCCGCCGATCAACTGCTCATAATCAGACTGCTGGTGCAGCAACGGATGTCCCACACGCACAGATGCAAACTCTTTTTTATACGATTTCACAAGTTCCATCAGTTCATCATACTCATATCCATGAATCATATACGTCGGCTGAATCAGTAATTCTGTGTATCCATCTGCCACAAATTTTTCCAGGGCTTCTGCGATCGTATCGATTGCAATTCCATCCCGCTCTTTCAGTTTTTTGATAATTCGACGGCTGCCATAAGCCCGGCGCTTCTCATATTCCGGAAACGCTTCTGCAATCGCCTGTTCTACCGGAATAATATTCTGTTCCTCTGCTTCTCTGTAAGATGTTCCAAAACTAACCACCAATAAACCTTTTTTCATCTACTGTTACTCCTTATTTTCCTGCATTTTTCGTTGTAACATAAATTCTGCTGTCTCTGCTTTCCTGAACTTGCTCTGACTCTATTTTTCCCGTGCCAGCAGCTGCATCATACATATCCGCAATTTCTCCATATCAATCGGCTTCGTAATATGTGCATCCATTCCTGCTTTTGCTGACTTCTCAACATCTTCCGCAAAAGCATTCGCCGTCAACGCAATAATCGGTATCGTCTTTGCATCCGGCCGTTGCATATTTCGTATCTTTCTGCTTGCAGTATATCCGTCCATCACCGGCATCATGATATCCATCAAGATCAGATCATAGGTTCCCGGCTCCGATGCAGCAAATGTCTCTACCGCTAATTCACCGTTCACCACCAGATCCAGTTCTGCGCCAAGATCCTGCATCATATAACGTAAAATTTCACCATTTAACGTATTGTCTTCCGCAGCCAGAATCCGTTTTCCGGTCAGGTCCACTTCTGTAATCACATTCTGCTTTTTGTGTTCTTTATAGCCCTGATCAATAGCAAAGGTCAGTTCACAGGTAAATTTCGTGCCAACTCCCACTTCACTTTCCACTTCAATGGTTCCACCCATCTGATCAATAATTCGTTTTACAATTGCCAGCCCCAGTCCGGTTCCTTTTGACTCGCTGCGATTTTCCCCATGCTCCTGCGCAAAGGGCTCAAACATTTTCTTCTGGAAGCTCTCACTCATACCAATACCGGTATCTTCCACGCAGATTCGACAGGTCACTTCCGTCTCCGTCTCTTCTTCCATATTCGCTGTCAGTGTGATCGTTCCATTTGGTTTATTGTATTTAATCGCATTGCCAATCAAATTCATGATTACCTGCCGCAAGTGCAGTTCGCTGGTAAAAATTCTTGGCGGTTTAAATTCCATAAGCCCTGGTGTCAGTAATTTCACACCCTGTTCCACTGCTTTTGGCTCCAGAATATCACAACAGCTTTCAAGAACTTCCCGCAGATATACCGAATCTTCCGACAGTTTTATTTCCTCATAATCAAGCTTGCTCATATCCAGCACATCATTGATCAACGCCAGCAGATACTCCGATGCCGTACGAATTTTTCCGTGGCATTCTGTCACCGCATCCGGATCATCGGTGTGTCTGTCTGCGATGTCAAGCATACCGATAATTCCGTTCATCGGTGTGCGGATATCATGAGACATTCGCGTCAGAAATTCGCTTTTTGCCTGATTTGCAATCTCCAGCTCCATATTTTTCCGGCGCATTTTTTTCGCATGGATCATCATGGAACAGGCCAGCACAATAACCGCTGTCAAAGATGCAAAGATACATACTGCTTTCATTGGATGATATAAAACAAATCCGTATAATGTTGCTTTATGTACATGTGCGGTTCCATCTTCCAGAAATGCGGTTTTTTGCATATCTGACAGGCTATAAATATAATCGTTAAATAATCGGATAAATTCCAGATCACTATCTCTGGAAATAGCCACACAGATTTTCTGAGATTCTCCGGAAATCATGCTTGTCACAAGGGAGCTGTAGGAATCATAAATATAATATTCCAGACCAGAACGGTCTCCAATAGCATAGTCTGCCTGTCCATTCTTGATTGCCGCAATACATGTCATGGCATTGTTACACAAAATTACTTCATCAAAATCCGTCGTATCTGCAATATTTTCCAGCCCAAGTTCCACAGCTACCCGCCTATGACTCTCATTACTTTCATTATGCACATATGCCAGATTCGATTCCATGATCGACTTGCTTCGCACATATCCGATCTGCGCACAATACTCGGAAGTAAAGGGCATACCGATCAGAAGATCATAATGTTTTTCCTTCAAAAGTTCTTCTGCGTCCTCCCTGAACTCGCAGAACGTATAGTTCATCTGAACCCCTGTATTTTTCGAAAAATCATTTAAAACAGATACCAGCATACCGGCCGCCTCGCCATCATCCCTCTGATATACATAGGGCGCATCATTATCTATGCAGAGCACCTGCAATTCATCCAAAGATTTTAAATATGCTTCCTGTTCATTCGTCATGGAGAATACATAACGCGCATCCCGGAAAAACCGCTCAAACAGTACATCCTGAAGATCTGGCTGTACCCGATTCAGAATATCTATTGCCTTGTCCAGTTCCTGTATCAACTCTGTGTTTTCCTGCGAAGACACAAAATAATACGGGCGCGATGCAAATTTCTCCACAATCCTGGTTCCTGCAATCGGAGACAGCGACACACTGGATATTACATCCACCTGTCCACTTTTTAATGCGCTGTACTGCGCATCTTCCGACTGATAATAATAAATCTCGTAGTCAAAATTCTGAGAATCCAGATAAGAAATAACCTCTGCATTTCTCGTCTGTGCCTGCTGTAACAGTCCAACAATCAGCGGACTTTTCGCAGCCGTCACATTGTCTTCCCGGATATTACTGGTTTCCAGCGCACACAAAGTTGTGTACACGGTTCCATAGTTATTCTCTGGGAAAATCAAACTGTTTTCTGTTTCTTCTGTCTTCAGAATTGGTCCCAGAATATCCACTTTACCTGCCTGCAGATCAGCCATTGCATTTCTGATATCAGCATTTTCATTCCCACTGTCATATGGAACATATTCCATTTTCCAACCAGTATATTCTGCTATCTTTTCCAGATACACATAACTGTATCCATCCGGAGTACCATCCTTATGCAGATAACTCATTCCATCCTGTACCGGAAATCCCACCCGAATGGTACGTGTCTCCTGCTGCGGCTTTGATAATTTAGGCTCTGAAGCGATTGTCTGAACAGCTGACGGTAAAACTATCACCATGCTCAATAAAATAATAAGAAAAAATCTTAAAAACGTTGCTGATCCTCTGTTTTTCATTTTTTACTCCCCTGTTTTCCCGGATCTTCTCTGTGTTAATTTAAGTTCTATATTATTTACTTCGCCTTTCTTTTCTGGTATTCCTGATAATCATCTACGGAAATTCTGGCAAATTCACAGGCACTTTCCAGTGTAATTCCCATATCAAGCAGCTGACCAATTTTGGTCATCACCGTCTTTGTCGCTTCATTATCTTCAAGCCGTTGCATTCGTTTCCGGCGCTCACTCTCCTCATAATCTTTCCAGTTCTGATAATCCTGTTCCGTAATTCCGACAATCGCACAGGCTTCTTCCAACGGCTCGCTGTAGCGCTCCATAATCTTTTCTGCTGCTTCGACAAGTGCCGCGCACAGTTCTTCACTTGTACTTTCCATCATTTCGTTTTTCATATAATTCCTCCAGGTTGTCTTTTTATCTGAATATTTTATTGCTAATTATATCGACCATCTTATTTTATAGTTTTTCTATGGAATTTGCAAGAGATGTCGCGGGGTGTTGACGGTGTTTCATGCATTTAATGATTTTCGTGTTTTAGCTCTTTTAATACGCAATAAACATGCAAAATCATAACCATTTTTTCATATAACTTATTCTACCAATCTATAACCTTGCAATGCTTTTCTTCGCTCTTTGTAATCCGGACAATACGTTTCTACTTCCGCCCAGAAATCTGCAGAATGATTCATATGGCGCCTGTGAGCCAACTCATGGATCACCACATAATCCAACAGTTTTTCCGGTAAATAATATAACTGGTAGTTAAAATTCAGATTGCCTTTGGAACTGCAGCTTCCCCAGCGGGTTTTCTGATTTCTGATTGTAATCCTTCCAACTGTCACACTCATAATTTTGCTATAATAACTCACCCGTGAACCGATTTTCTCTTTGATTTTTTCGAGTTCTTTCTGTGTCAGTTGATCCACCGGCGTTGCATCCGTCGTTTCCCGCTGCCTGATGCGTGATTGCATCTGATCCACTTTCTGCCAGATCCATGACTGCTCACGATTCAGGAAATCCTGCAACGCACGGGAAGATAATCGGTTTGGAATCCGAAGAAATACTTCTCCGTCTTCCTGCACCTGAAGGCCGATACTTTTCCGTGCAGAACGGATCACATGAAGTGTCAGGGTACGATCATTTTTTTGTAGTTCTATTTCTGTCTGATTGCTCATAGTATCCTTATTTATCCTTATGTTATTTTTACTTGTACTGGCGGACCAACCGGTCTATTTCCTGGTTCATTTCTTCGACAACTTCACCCGGTGAAATAATTTTTACCCCTTCTCCCAGGGAAAATATCCACCCAAGAAACTGCCGGCTGACATGGACTTTTACACTGACCGTAAAATAATTATCGTCCTTTGGAATCATGATGATATCCGTTCCAAAGCGGTCGATGATCACGCCTGCCAGCTGATTTTTTACCAGCAATTTCACACTCTGTTCTTTGCCGCCAAACATACCAAAACTCTTTTTGGCATAATCCGCCATATCCAGCCGGTCAAAATGCTCCCGGCCTTCTCTGTCATCCTCCGACATCTGAATCCGAAGCATCTTGTCCACACGGTAATGCTTGATCTGACCGGCCTCGGAATCATAACCAACCAGATAATAATTTTCATCGTCCCAGGACAATCCCCATGGACTGATGTGATACCACGCACCATCATGCCGCAGTTCCATTTCTTTTTTCACATTCCATTGAAAATATTGGAAACGAATCTTTTTATTTTCCGAAATAGCATTGTGAATTGCATCCACCGTATAATAAATGCTTTCATTCATGGTCTTAATTCTGCCCGACACATAAACCTGACGCTGCAGCTTCATCGCCTCATATTTGCTGACCAGCTTTTCCAGCTTGTGAATCAACGCATTCGTTTTCCGCTCTGTAATAAACTTTGATGACTGAATTGCATCCACCAGAAGCTTCAACTCCGGAAGTTCAAACGGCCGGCTGACCACATGGTAATGATAGCCCTTTCCCACCGGCTCACCTTCCACTTCAATCCCCAGTTTTTCCAGATCACGCAGATCATTGTAAATACTTTTTCTGTCGGCAGTGACTTCATATGCCGCTAATGCTTTCCTAATTTCCGGCATGGTAATATAATGTTCGTCATCCGTCTGCTCCAGCATGATCTGCGCTAATCTGTATAATTTAAATTTCTGATTCGTTCCCTTTGGCATGGTGTGTATCCTCTTTATATTTTTATCGTTTACTTAAAGTTGATAGTTCCAGTATAACATAATATAAAAAAGGCAGAAATCATTCTTTTTACAATTTCAACATGTACCAAAAACTTGGTCAACACATATCTGTTTCAAGAACAATTCCTGCCTTTTTTATTTTTCTGCTTTACATATGATGCTGATGTAAATATTTTTCTCTTGTAGCCATCCCCCCACGAATGTGCCGTTCCGATTTGTTGACATCCAACACAACTCTTGTCTTTACCGCCAATGCCGGACTGATCTGTTTCAGACGCTCCGTAACGTCTTTATGTGCAGTCGTAACTATTTAGAGCTGTTTCTTCCTCCGTAATCAGAACTGACTCATCTAAGCCAATATCTCCAAGCAGCCGCAGATAAATATCCACATTTCCGTCCTTATCCACTTCTATTTTTTGAATCAGACGTTTCAACTGTTGGTTTGTCATCTCATGAACATCAGTGATATCTTCAAGCTCTTTAAATGTTCGATTTAAGATATTCTCAAGTTGCTGCCCTTTTGTCAAATGATAAGATACCATTTTGAGTTCATTTTCCAACCGTTCTGCCTCCTGACGCATACCGCCAATCTTATCATTTAATTCTTCCCTGGAAATCAGATCATCCGTATACATATCCATATATTTCTGACGGGTCTTCTGCAGTTTTGCAAGTTTGGCATTTAACTCTTTTTCATACTCTACATTCTCATCTTTTGCTTTATACACACGCTGAAATTCATTCACTACATGATTGATCACTTTTTTCTTCTGTTTCAGTACGTTTGTAAAATACTCCTGCAAAACCTCAATCAGTTCTTCCTCATCCACAACTGTTTTATTCGGACAGCTGTCTGCGCCCCGTCCGTTACGCCCGGAACATACCCAGCGTACATATGTGTTCTTATAAGTACGAACTGTTCTTCGGAAGGACCAGCCACATTCCTTACATTTAATCAATGTAGAAAACAGATGTTTATTACTCTGCCTCTCATGAGTAAGATTAAATGCATCATGCCTGCCTCTCAAAATCTCCTGCGCCAGTTCAAATGTTTCATCTTCTATAATTCGTAATTCCGGCCGTTCCACAACCATCCATTCCGTTTCATCTTTTTCCCGTCTCTGTCCGGTCAGAAAATCACTAATTTCCTGCTTACCGTTGATGATTTTACCAGTATAAATCTCATTCGTTAAAATCCGGCAGATCGCATTCTGGCTCCATTTGCAGTTACGTTTTGTTGTATATCCCTTTTCATTCAACATATTGGAAATCTTGGCTGCGCCATAACCTTCTTCTGTATACCATTTGTAAATCTGCTTTACAACTTTAGATTCCTCTTTATTGATTGCAAGATTGAAGTAATCACCAATGCTTTTATCATAGCCATATACAATATTCGGCACTCTGCCTTTTTCTGCATTCACTTTCTTGCCAAATTTGATACGTTTGGAAGTATTCGCACTTTCTTCCTGTGCCATTGCACCAAAAATAGTAAGCACAAATTCACTGTTTTCCATGCTTTTCATATCCGCTGTAAGAAATTGTGTTTCAATCCCAAGGGATTTCAGTTTACGGATATTCTGCAACAGGTCTACCGTATTTCTGGCAAATCTGGAAATGTCTTTTACAACAACCAGATCAAACAATCCATGCTCAGCATCGGCCATCATGCGAAGAAATTCTTTACGATTTTTAATTTTGGTTCCGGAAATGCCTTCATCTGCATATACTTTTACTAAGGTGTCCCCTGTACGCTTTGTATATTCTGTAAAAAATTCTTTTTGTGCTTCCAGACTGTTAAGCTGATCGGCTTTGTCTGTGGAGACACGACAGTATGCTGCTATGTTCATGTTTTACCTCTCCGTTATTATAATTACGTTCTGTTACTTCTTTTATTATATCGTAATATACGGATTTGTCTATCAAAAAAATGCAGTGGATTACGAAATTTTTCCATAATCTACTGCATTTTGCACTCATAGCAATTATTCAATTAATACACCAACTATTTATTAATACATCAACTGAATAGACCAACTATTTACCAATACACCAACTGGATAGACCAACTATTTACCAATACACCAACTGGATAGACCAACTATTTACCAATACACCAACTGGATAGACCAACTATTTATCAATACATCAACTGAATATATCAAATAATACATAATATTTGAGTTGGTCTGTTATTTAAGTGTGTAGAATATATGCTTTCCTTGCCGATTTTTTTTCAACAAATTCTTTTTCATAAGCCTGCCTATTGCAACTAATGCCCCTTGTGTCGTAGAAATTGCATCAACTATATCAACAACTTGTTGTGTTGTAATCATTCCGTTTGCTTTTACATATTGGTATATCAATTGATCTGTTCGATTCAACTTAACCGTTACCGTAAATATATCATTCATTTCAAGTTGTCGTGGAACATTCTCGTACTTAGTATTGATATAATAAGTAGTCCACCTTCCACGATTTTCTACTATCAGCATCTTCTTTTCGACCAAACCTGTTAATAGCCGACCCACTTCAATTGATGTTGAATTTAAAACAGACTGTAATCTGGTATTAGATACTTTTTCTTCTAGGTAAGCCGTAGAAAGAATAATCTGTTCCTCTGCCTGCAAATATTGATAATCCTGAGCAAATATCTTATGTAAATACTCCGTACATTCTGCTGGCATTAATGAAACCATCCACAACCTTAATTCAACTTGATGAAGTTCCTGATCATCATATAAATCAGGTTTTCTCCAGTTTTCCTCTCCCCAGGCATTTAAAATTGTTGGAAATCCCGAACCAATATTATCTCCCAAACCAATCATTCTGAACATATTCTGGATTTTGGGATTTCTGGCTACTGAATGACCACCCTCATATA
>Ga0129310_1002905_pt1 | contig 11824 bp, 3 predicted proteins | sample Go1ome_2_FD_94433 | JGI IMG/M metagenome (GOLD analysis project Ga0129310, IMG submission 94433) | Western lowland gorrila individual fecal microbial communities from Wisconsin, USA - Go1022A metagenome | ecosystem: Host-associated > Mammals > Digestive system > Large intestine > Fecal | place...
ACAGAAAAAGAGTGCCAGTCTCCATATTGGAGATTGACACTCTTTTTTGCTATATTGGATTTTTATCGGTAAATGGTCACTCTGGGGACACTATCCATTTGGTATTGTTACAGATGTTATCGTCATTTCCGTGGACGATAAGGACATGGCATATTATTGCGACAGCTTCGGCTTTACGGAAATGCCCGAATTTTTCCTTGAAAAAGAAAGGACACAGGAAAAGTCTGCGCCTTCTGTTGCCGACCTCGCTGTCGGTGATATTATAATGTATGACGGCGCTCGCCGTGAGATCGAGGAAATCAGCGCTGACCGTATCAAGATGAATGACCTTGACGCACCCGACTACGGCGGTATTCTGCTTGGCACTTCCGATGTGCTTGCCTATGACGGCTGGCAGGAAGATATGGAGAGCAAGGGCTTTGAGATTCTGTCTAAGGCAGAAAAGCCTGCGACTGTTGTAGATACTCCCGAACAGGCAGAACCGGAGGATAAAGGTCCGGTATCGATCCGCAAGGTCGGTGATTTCTATGAGATGTACGGCAAAAATGCGGAGATCGGTGAAGAAGTCCTCGGACTGCGTATGACATCAAAGAACGGTCAGCCTATGGTCGGATTCCCATATCACGTTAAGGACGATTATTCAGAAAAGCTGAGAAAAGCAGGATATTCTGTGCTTATGGAAGAAGCATTTGAGATAAATCCGCCTAAGCGTGATAAAGAATACTCGCTTGAGATCAGCACTACTTCCGATGCGTTTGACGAGCCGTATTGTATTGCGAAGGTCGATGCTGACGGAGATTTCATTGACTACTATGAAGATGCTGACGGTCATATCCAGACTTTTAGCACAATAGTTGATGCTCTTTTCTATGCTGAAAAGCATAATCTTGATGTTAAGAATGACATGGAGGAGATTCCTGAGAACCGCTGTCAGTCTCTGCAAGATGTTGTAGATAGATTTTTCGGCACAGACTGTTTCGCCGCTCAGACGGTAAATGGAACTTGGAAGATTACCGTTGCTGACGGCGATAAGGTTGGAGAGCTTTTCTACGGCGGTGATCCCGTCTGCGGCATCTACAATCGTGGCGATACAATGGAGATCGAGCCGTACCGTGAACTGACAACATTTCCTGCGCTCCTGCGTACTGCGATGCTTGAACATAATCCTGACAAGCCCGTGGAGATCATGGACTTTCAGCGCACCTTTGAGACTCCGCTTGATAAGGCAAAGTTCCTTATCAATGATTTCTGCGAGGGCGAATACCGTGAGGGTGCTGATTTCTCCAATCTGCACAATGTCGGACTGGCTTTCACTACTTTGACTGACGATGAGTTGCCGATTCAGGTAACGGCTGACCTCGTTGATTTTAGGATTACCTATGAGTTTGACGGCGAGGTTTACAATACGGAGCAGTATGACAGCATTGAGCAGATGATCGAGAACGGTCTGACTGACTTGGATTTCTCTGACCTTGTTTCCGTTCCAGATGAAGTGATCGAGCGTCACACTGGTAAGGATGAACAGATGGTTGACCTTATGAGCGATGCTTCTGAGGTTCAAGATATTTCTTCTCCTGCGGAAGATGTGCCGTCTGTTACGCTGAAATACAAAGGAGACAGCGAGAGCCTTAACGAGATCAAGGACAAGGCACTTTCCCTCGGTACAACTGTTATTGTGGACAATGCAGAGGGTATCATTTCCATTGACACTTATGCAGACCACAAGGCAGAGATTGACGGACTTGCTTATGAGCTGGGCGTAATGTCGGTTGATGATGCTCTTGTTTCAGATGTTCCTGTTAAGGGAACGGAAGAAATTGACGATGATGCTCCGCTGTTTGCCGATGATGATGTTATCGAACAGATACAGGCAGACGAAAAAGCGGATATTCCATTTTGGGAGAAGCCCGATATTGAGGGCGAACAGCTATCTCTGTTCGGTGATCCTGAGCCTATCAAGTCCAAAGCACCCGATAAGGCAAAATCGGAGTTTGCTCCGGGACCTGTTGTGGACGGTGTTCAGGTGTTTGAAGCGTTGGCTGCTGAAATTGACAGAGGGACAGGCTTTGTAAACGGCAAAATCAGAGTTCAGGAGTTCTATGAAAAAAGCAAAAGCCAGCCCAATCACCCGACAACTCAGGAACTTGCAGACTTTTTGAAAAAGGAATACAGTATCGGCGGTCACAGCGGTGAGGGCAATATCTCGCTTGTTGACTATGACAGTAAGGAAATGACTTTCTCTTTTGAGAACGGTGAAAAATTCCGTCACAGCTGGCACGATGTTGCTGTCATGACAGAATCAAGGCTGAAAGACAATACCTATCTTTCGCCCGAACAGCAGGAACAGTGGCAGGCTATGAAAGCCGAACGCTCGGCTGAGGAGAACTTTGAGCCATACAAAGTTGAGATTGGTGACAGGTTTCGCAACAAGGCTACGGGCGTGGTTTCGGAAGTTGTTTCGCTGACAGGCGCTTTGCCCTATTACACGGACGATTGCACTGTCAAGAGGTTAAGCGGAGCGTTTGAGATCACCGAAAATATATCCTATGACAAACTGCTCAACAGCGGACTCTATGAGTATATCGGCAGAAATGAGCCTGAAAAGGAGCAGTCTGCACCCGTGAAGCCCGAAAAGGCTGAGGTCACACCCGATAAGCCTGCGGTCAATTCCGAAACCGAAAAGCCTGAGATTCCCACGGTCAAGAACCTGAATCAGCTCAAAAAGAGTTTAAAGCCGGGAATGATGTTTGAGATCACTGACCACCTCCGTCCCGAATGTATTGGAAAGCGCCGTATTGTAACAGGCGTAAGCACTGTTGATTTTACTTCTCGAAAGCTCGATGAAAACGGAGCGCCGACAGGCAAAGACCTCCACATGGAGTTTGACCATGCGAAGAACTGGACTTTTGACGGCGGTGAGCTGACTTCTCGGCTTGACAACGGCGATATGCTCATGAGCTTTCATTTCATTGACAGCTTGGAGCGTGAGCAGACTTTTCAGGCAGAAAAAGAGCCGGAGCTTGCACCCGAAAAGACTGCACCTGAGCTGTCTGTCGGCGATCTCCTTGAATACAAGGGTGAGGAGTACAAGGTCGAAAGCCTTGATGAAAACGGCTTTATTACTCTGAACAATACTGCCTTTGAAGGTGCTATAAAAGACCGTGTGACCTTTATTGCAGATGAGTTTCTGAGTAACGGCGATTTCAAGATCATCACTCCCGAAAAGTCAGAGAAAGAAGTGACAGCACCCGATAAGGGCGAAAACTTCACGATCACCGATGATAATCTCGGTGACGGTGGTGCTAAGACAAAGTTCAGGGCGAACGTCGATGCGATCAGAACGCTGAAAACGCTTGAAGCTGAAAAGCGTCCTGCAACGGCTGATGAAAAGGAAACGCTTTCACGCTATGTCGGCTGGGGCGCGATTCCGCAGGCTTTCGATAAGTCGGCGGATAAGTGGTCGGCTGAATACAAGGAACTGTCGGAACTGCTCACTCCCGAGGAATACAGGCAGGCACGTTCTACCGTTGGCGATGCTTTCTATACCTCTCCTACGGTTATTGAGGGCATTTATGAAGCCTTCGGCAATTTCGGCTTTGAGGGCGGTAACGTCCTTGAGCCTGCAATGGGTGTCGGCAACTTCTTCGGCTGTATGCCAAAGGAAATGCAGGACAGCTCTCACCTTTACGGTGTGGAGATAGACAGCATTTCGGGACGTATCGCTCAGGCACTATACCCCGATGCGGATATTGCAATAAGCGGTTTTGAGAAAAACAGCTTTCAGAACGGCTGTTTTGATGTTGCCGTGGGTAATGTTCCGTTCGGTGAGCTGGGCTTTAAGGACGAAAAGCACTCCACCACGAAACTGCACGATTACTTCTTCATGGAAGCAATGGACAAGGTTAAGAACGGGGGCATTGTCGCTTTCGTCACTTCGGCAGGAACGCTTGATAAGCGTGATGAAAATGTCCGCCAGATGTTGGCGGATAAGGCTGACCTGATCGGTGCTATCCGTCTGCCGGGCGGAAAGAACGGTGCATTTAAGGATAATGCAGGTACGGAAGTGACCACGGATATTATCTTTTTGCAGAAGCGTGAGGGCAAGTCTGTTGCGGAAATGTCCGATATTCCCGATTGGGTACATATCGGTGAAACGGCTGACGGTCTGCCGATTAATAAATACTTTGAACAGCACCCCGATATGGTGCTTGGTACGGTGGTCGAGGGCAACAAGCTCTACGGCTCAGGCACAATGGTCGTTGCCGAGGACGGTTTTGACCTGAAATCGGCTCTGCACGAAGCAGTCAGCAAGCTGTCTGCGGAGATCAGCCATGACAAAGCCCGTGACGTTTATGCTAAGACCGAACAGGGGCTTGCGGTGAAGATACCGTCCGATCTGCGTAATTTCAGCTTCTTTATGCAGGACGATGCTGTCTACTTCAAGAAAAATGCTGTTTCCTTTGAACAGCGTTTTGACAAGAAAAACGCACAGTTTGGCAGATACAAGGCTTTTATCGAGCTGAGGGATATTACCCGTGAGCTTATTCAGGCTCAGGAGCTTAACAAGCCTGACAGCGTTATCGCTGATTTGCAGGCAAAACTCGGAAAGTCCTACGATGACTTCTATAATAAGTATGGGCTTATCCACAGCAAGACCAACAAACGCTATTTCAATGAGGATATTTCGTATAACCTTGTTGCAGGCTTAGAAAAGAAAATCGACAAGGATAAACTTGTCGAGAAGTCGGATATTTTCACAAAGCGCACTATCTGTCCTCCGAAGGCGGTGGAGTGCGTGGAGACAGCTATGGAAGCTCTCACTCTTTCGGTAGCTGAAAAAGCAAAAGTGGACTTTGATTATATGTCAAAGCTCACGGGAATGTCGGAAGATGAGCTGAAACAGGAACTTGTGGGCGAGATATTCAAAATTCCCCATACCGAAAACACCTATCAGACAGCAAGCGAATACTTGTCGGGCGATATTCGTGCGAAACTGCGTGAAGCGGAGGAAATTGCGGAGTATGACTCCGATTTCAATATCAACGTGAACGCTTTGCAGAAAGCAATGCCCGAGCCGTTAAAGGCTGGCGATATTGATGTGAAGATAGGTGCTACTTGGCTTGATCCGAAGTATTACGATCAGTTTATGTATGAATTGCTCGGCACTCCCGACAACAACAGGGCTGACAAACCTCAGAGCCGTTGGTTCAAGCACTCTCTTATTCAGGCGGAATACTCCGAACACTCCAACAGCTGGCATATCGCCAACAAAAAGGCTGACAGGTCGGTGCTTGTAAATCAGAAGTACGGCTCGGGAAAGATGAACGCTTATGAGATCATGGAGCATCTGCTCAACCTGAAAGAGCCGAAGGTCTACAAGACTATTGAGGTACCGGACGGCTTGGGCGATACTAAGGAAAAGCGTGTCATTGACGAAGAAGCTACCCGTGTGGTTCAGAAAAAGGCTAAGGAGGTCAAGAAGGCTTTTAAGACCTGGATCTTTAAGGACGCTGAGCGTCGTGAAGCTATCGTAGACAGGTACAATGAGCTTTTCAACTCCATTCGTCCCCGTGAGTTCGACGGCAGCGCTCTTTCTTTCCCGATGATGAACAGCAGTATTCATCTGCACGATCATCAGCGCAATGCGATAGCACACGCTATGTTCGGCGGTAACACATTATTCGCTCACAGTGTTGGTGCGGGCAAGACCTTTGAGATGATAGCGACAGCTATGGAGTCAAAAAGGCTCGGCCTTTGCACAAAATCGCTGTTTGCCGTACCGAATCACCTGACGGAGCAGATCGGTGATGACTTTATGAAGCTATATCCGGGCGCTAACATCTTGGTTGCAACTAAAAAGGACTTTCAGAAAGCAAACCGTCAGCAGTTATTTGCAAAAATTGCAACAGGCAATTATGATGCGGTGATCATCGGTCACTCACAGCTTGGCATGATACCAATGTCAAGAGAACGTCAGGAAATGGTTATCCAGAGCCAGATAGACGATATTCTTGAAGGCATTGAAGAACTGAAACGTAGTGAAGGCTCAAAATTTCAAATCAAGGCTATGGAGAAAACAAGAAAGAGCCTGCAAAAACAGCTCGACAGGCTTGAAAAGGTCAATCAGGACGGCACTATCACCTTTGAACAGCTTGGAGTGGACAAGTTATTCGTCGATGAGGCCCATGAATTTAAGAATTTGTTCACCCCGACAAAGCTGACGAACGTGGCAGGCATATCCAATTCTGCTTCTCAGAAAGCACTTGACTTATTCCTGAAATGCCGTTATTTAGACGAAAAGACAGGCGGTAAAGGCGTGGTTTTTGCCACGGGAACGCCAATATCAAATTCCGTAACAGAGCTTCACACAATGATGCGTTACCTTGAATATGACTTCCTGAAAGACCACGGCTTACAGCACTTTGACAACTGGGTATCGACTTTTGGAGAGCAGAAAACCGATTGGGAGTTAAAGCCTGCGGGTAATGGCTTCAAGGAGCGCACAAGAGTTGCTCAGTACACGGGTATGCCTGAGCTTATGAGTATGTTCAAGCAGGTCGCTGACATCAGGACGGCGGACACACTGAAACTCGATGTTCCCGACTGCGACTACAAGGTGGTTCAGGTGGAAGCTACTCCTTTTCAGGTGGAGCTTGTGCAGGAACTTTCCGACAGAGCCGATGCTATCAACAGCGGTAATGTCGATCCGTCTATCGACAATATGTTGAAGATAACGAGCGACGGACGAAAACTCGGTCTTGATCCTCGCCTTATTGATCCTGCTTTTGAGGACAACCCCGACACAAAACTGAACAGGTGCGTTGAAAACGTTGCCCGTATCCACGCTGAAACGGCTGAGGACAAACTGACACAGATCATCTTCTGTGACCTGGGTGTACCTCACAAGAGCGCCGATGAAGTAAAATACGATGAGGACGGCGAAGTCATTTTCGACGACAGCAAGTCCGCTGCGGAACGTGAAGCGTTAGAGGAAGAATGTGACTTCTGTGTGTATGACGATATAAAGGCAAAACTTGTCGCTAAGGGTATCTCTGCCGATGAGATAGCCTACATACACGATGCTAAGTCCGAAAAGCAGAAAAGCGAACTGTTTGAAAAGGTGCGTTCGGGTGAAGTGAGAATACTCCTCGGAAGCACCGCAAAAATGGGAACAGGCACTAACGTTCAGGACAAGCTGATAGCCGTTCACGATTTGGATATTCCGTGGAGACCGGCTGACCTGGACCAGCGCGCAGGTCGTATTATCCGACAGGGCAACCAAAATAAGAAAGTCGAGATATACCGCTATGTTACCAAAGGCACGTTTGATGCTTACAGTTATCAGACACTTGAAAACAAGCAAAAGTTTATCAGTCAGATCATGACTTCAAAGGAGCCGGCAAGAAAGTGCGAAGATGTGGACCAGCAGGCTCTCACTTACTCCGAGATCAAGGCACTCTGTACGGGTGATGAGCGTATCAAGGAAAAACTCATGCTCGACAACGAGGTCAAGGAGCTTAAAACGCTCTCCGCTGAGTACGCAAACACGGTTTACGAAATGCAGGACAAGATCAAGGCTTTCCCAATGAAGGAGGAACTGCTTACAACTGCACTCAGCAATTTGCAGGCTGACCGCAAGGCGCTGAAAGCACTTCCGATCGATCCCGAAACGAAACTCCCCGTATTCAAAATGAAGATTGGTGGCGTGGAGTATACGGACAAGAAAGAAGCGGCAAAGGCACTTGAAGAAGCGGCTCTCTCGATCAGGATAGCAGATACTCCCGTCAAGGTCGGTGAGTTCCAGGGCTTTCCGCTGTCTATTACCGTACACAGTCCTGCAATGGGCGGCGGTATGACAGCAACGATAAAGGGCGAATATCAGCACTCAGCAAAGCTGATAAGCAGTTTTGCCCATAATATGAGCCGTATCGAAGCTGGACTTTACAACATCGACCGCCGTATAGATCAGGTCAAGTCCAATCTTTCAAAGCTGAGGGTGGACTACGATGAAGCACAGAAAATCGTTTCAGCACCTTTTCCTCAGCAGGCGGAGCTTGAAAGCAAATCGGAAAGGCTTGAAAAGCTGACTACGGCGCTTAACTTGGCGGCTATCGAAGCAAAGAAAAATCCTCCAAAACGTGAACAGACTTGCTATTTCCAGAGGGCGCAGTTAAAGCGTGAAGCTGCAAGGATAGCGAAGAAGAAGTCTGCACCTAAGAAAACAAAGGCTCAAAGGAAAGATGTTTATGAGTTAAAATAATTGATATTATCGAATCTGGTGAAATCTTGAATCTTTATCAATCCTTTATTGCGTATAATACTGTTTCAGATATATTAGTAGAATGATGACGTACATAAAACTTATAGCCTGAAAAATTGCTTTTAATATATAAGGGTATTGAATATAAATCATCAAACTTATGATAAATACATATAGCTAATTTTGGCATATGATGTGAGATTGTATTTTTTAATCCTTTAAGTGCGTTCATTTCCGATCCTTCAATATCCATTTTAATATATGTAGGATGTAAATTCAAATAATCTCCTTTTATAACTAATTTTTTGCATGTACTGACATTTGAATCTTTGTCTTCGAGTGAAAAGAAAGATGCACCATAACTTTTATTACAAAAGTTAATGGATTTAGAACAATTGGATAGCCCAATACTAAAATAATCAATGTTTTTTATAGAATGTGTGTTTGCAACAAGTTTATTAAAGTTATTGTTATCGGGCTCAAAAGCGTATATATGTCCTCCTTTGGTTATATACTTAGAAAAAACAATTGCTGTATCTCCATCATATGCCCCACAATCAATTATAAGCTCATTATTACCCAAATTAAGAAAATCACATAGGTACTGTCCTGGAATATATATATCAACATAGGAAGGGCAATCAAAAATTCTTTTTAAAATACATCTTACAAAAGAGGTTTTAGATTCAATATCTTCTAAACAATTATATACAAATTCAATATTTCTAATATTATTCATTATTTCATAAAAAAAGCTTTGTTTACAATAGTTTTCTACAATGACCTCAATCTTTTCATGTTCAACTAAATCAGAAATAATAGCACAATTTAGAAAATAAATCAGATCCTTTTCTGCAAAAAAATCAGTCCAATTTACACCTAATCTATTAAATTCTGTGCAAGCCTGTATATAGTCTGCTCCTTTAAGTCCCAAGATAGTAACAGCATAGTTTTTAAAATTATCCCTAGGTATTGTACTGGTATATATAAGATTTTTATAACCTTTTGTATGCATATCATGATAATAATTTTCGTATTTCTTTTTAGGATCATAAAAGTACATGCCATTATTCAACCTTTTATTAAACATTTCAGAATATTCTGTATTCATCTTAATTAGCTCTTCCTTAAGTATCTTGTTCATAGTTCATATTCTCCTCTAATAAGCTAATGACTACCCTTAGTGTTTTCATCTAATATATCTTTTATATGCATAATATATTCAAAGGAAACACTTTTATAGTTCGTTAATAATTTTTCAAACGAAGTATAATCGACACTATAGTCGTTGAAAATATTACGTATTTTTTCTTGATCTATGTTGAATTTATCAAACAAATCAGAGATTCTAGTATCATATTTTGCTATTCTATTAATCACTCTAAATTGCTTATGAAAAATAAGAGAAAAAATCACTCCGTGATATGAATCTGTAAAGATTATCTTGGCATGCTTTATTAATGAAACAAAATCCTGTGGGGAAACATTATATAATTTAATATCACCAAAGAACATATCATTGGCATTAATGTCAAACAGCATAAATGGCAATGTAATTAGCTTTAGATTATTGGATTTAGCATAGTAACGTATTTCATTTCTACTCAATTTACTGTCTCCGAAAACAAAAGAAAACACATAATCGTCAGAATATAATCTATCAGAACAAAAATCGTTCCATTTCTCTCTTTCGTATAGCAAAGTTGGATCCAATACTGAAATGATTTCTCTTTCACTTTTATTGATTTGATTTTTAGCTTGATTTTCCCTAACTGAAACTGCATCGAATAGCTGAATATATTTATTAGCTACATTTTTCTGAAGAATGGTATAATCTTGTCCTATACTGGCAGCATAAGAAAATCTATATTTATTATCGTTTGTAAAAAGTAACCAATATATATATGAATTATATTCCAATGGGTTACACCATACAATATCGCTACCGGTTACAAATGCAGTGTATTCATTATTGGCTTCTAATATATTTGATTCAGTATAATACTTGGAATGTTTTACATAATTTAATTGAAAATTACGCATAGCCTTTTTACGGGTTTTAAATTTATTCAACAAGAATATATTTCTAATTTTATAACACAACTCGTTAATTGGAGATACTTTACGATCTACTGGATCAATTAAAATCACTTCAGCATCACAAACATAATTTGATAGAATGTTTTGTAAGGCATATGCTTGTAGCAAAGCACCATAATTAAAATTATCAAAAAAAAATGTTATAATTCCTATTTTATGCATTATTATCTTTCCTTTTTACATCATTTAGATTTAAAATCAAATAACTGTCATAATAACCTATAGCACCAACTCTATGCCTTTCACCATTAAACATAGCAGAAGAATTAAAAAACAGAAATATTTTTTCATGATTTATCACATTCATGTTGTTAATTTTAAAATCCAATCTTATTGTTTTATGTTCGCCACATTCTGCAATCATATAGTTTTTATCAATATTGTGAATAATATTTTCATCGCCATAAATGTCATTTTTATTATATATAACCATTTTTATATCTACATTGGTATACTTTTTTGGAATCAACATAAAGAGTGAGAGAATTTCACCATAAAAAGTGAATCTGTAAAAAAGGTCACCGTAATGTAAATTTTCTATATTGGGAAACAGCCATAATCTTCTATAGATTTTATTATCTATAATTGTATTTTTACCTTTTTGAATAAATAAAATATTCTCAGTTGATGTTATAACGTAAGTATGTTTATTTCTTAAGTATATTAATTTCCTTTTGCTTTTATTAAATATATCATAGACAGATATAGGACTATAACTAATTGTCTCAATTGTATTTGTCTCAGATTTTTTATCAAAAAGAATAGTATGTATATCTGTCATCAATGTAGTGATAGTATTTAATTTAATCTGTTCCTCTTCACTTAATGAAACAGTATTCAACGCATTGTATTTAGCGATAAATACACTTAAATCGAGTAAATCTCTAAAGCAACAATCGTTTAAGAATCCATAATCAGTGTAAAAATTTTTATATGTATTATTTATCAACAAGTAAAATGTCTTTTCGATATCAAAAGTTAAGAAGTCAAATCTTCCAATTTTACGTTTTAAAATATGGTTAGTGGTTTCAATTTGGTGCAACTCAAATTCAATTCCATTATAATTAACATTGAACTCATCAACAGAAAAATAACCAGCATTTTCTTGAGTGATGCCTTTATTATCTAGATAACTATAGCATTTGTAAGGATCACTAGTATATAAATCTACATCTCCAGATATTCTATATAATGGATTATGATACAATATATCTGAAAGAATAAATCCTTTATTTACAATAATAGATAAATCCTTAGGCATTAATTTTAAAAAATTATATGTAGTCGAGATTTGCTGTGATGCTCTAATATCATTTTGTTTGCTTAATTTATCAAATAAACATGAGATAAATTTTTTATTATTGCTTAAATATCTTTTGTCAAACGGTATCTTATTGTCATAAAAGAAATCAAAAAGATGATCATTTGGCATTTCACTAATAATCAATTTCAATGTTTCAATCA
>Ga0129310_1002907_pt1 | contig 11824 bp, 14 predicted proteins | sample Go1ome_2_FD_94433 | JGI IMG/M metagenome (GOLD analysis project Ga0129310, IMG submission 94433) | Western lowland gorrila individual fecal microbial communities from Wisconsin, USA - Go1022A metagenome | ecosystem: Host-associated > Mammals > Digestive system > Large intestine > Fecal | place...
CATATCCACTGCGGAAGGGATAGTATTGAGGTATGTTGCAACACGGATAAGGTCAACAGGGCTGTTGCTCTTTTCCTGAATATCGTCCTTATAGTTGCATCTTCCTACGTCAGCCATAACAGCAAGCTTGAGGTCGGTATTATTATCGCCGACAACGGCTCTGATATCATCATCGTTACAGAACTTCCACTTGCCGAATTTATTTACATCGAACATTTCCTTATCAGCCTTATAGCCGAACTCCATATAGTCAACGCCTGCTTTGATATTAGCAAGGTAGAGGTCGTGAACGAACTCATCGGAAAAATAGAAGTCATTAACAAGACCTCCGTCACGAAGTGTTGCGTCTATTACCTTTACGCCTGAGCGATAGTTCATAAGGTTAGAAATTTCTTTCATCATTCATTCTCCATTCCATATTACTTTCGATTTAAAACTTGTCAGCTTTAAATCTTGTCAGCTTTAAATCACTAAAGTGATTATAGCACACTTGAACGTTTTTTGCAAGCGGAGAAGATATTTTTTTACCGAATATGCAAAATTTCGTCACATATAACAAAACTGCCGATGAAATACACCGACAGTTTTGTACAAGGCAATACCATTTTGAAACGATATTGCCTATAAATTACATAAGTTCGCTATAATCAGAGAAAAATTTATCCGATTCCGTTTTAAGCTGCTGCCAGTCGGCTATATAATGGCTGTTAAGGCAGGCGACAGCTGTAAAGCTGCCTGCTTTTGCACCTCTTATGCCTTCGATTATATCTTCAAAGACTGCGCAGTCCTTTGGCGGGAGGGATATTTTCTTTGCCGCAAGCTCATAGACATCGGGAAAGCCTTTCCCTCTTTCGACTTCGGAAGTGGTGGTGAAAGTGTCGAAAAGCTCATATATACCGTGATGTTTCAGAACGGGTTCGTAAAGTTCTTTTGAGGAGGCGGTGGCAAGGCATATTTTTATGCCTTTGCTTTTAAGCAATTTTAGGTATTTATCCGCTCCGCTGACGAGCTGAACGTTGTTTGCATACTCATACTCAGCCATATCCACCCATTCCTGCATTATATCCTCTATATTCTCATTGAGTGAGAAACGCCGGTTGGTGTAAACGGCGGCGGCACGGTAGTTCATGGCGGAAACGGCTTTGAAGTAGTCGGCAGGGACAGCTATGCCACGCTTGCCGAGAAACTTTTTGTCTATCTCGCTCCACACATAATTCGACTCGACTAGAGTGCCGTCGAGGTCGAAAACTGCGCCTTTGAAATCTGTAAAACTCATTATATGTATCCTTTGTTATTTTAGTCCTTTAGTCCTGTTTTGCTGTGCTTTTTTTATCTGCGTACACAAATTCGCAGAGCAGACCGGACGACATTGCGATAAGGTCTGGGCAGGGACGTTTTTTATAGTATTCGTTTGTACGCTTTTCGGGCATAGGCTTATCAGGACCGCTCAGTCCGAGCATTTCACGGCAGATTATGGAGTCGAAATTATTTTCCTCTTTGAAACGCTTTGCAAAACGCTGGACGAGGGCATAGTTTTCGCCCTTTGCTTTGGGGTCAGAGCCGTTTATATTGCCGTAGAGCATACCAAGCACCATGACGGCTCCCGAAAAAGCACCGCAGACCTCTCTCATTCTGCCGATGCCTGCACCAAATCCGCTGGAGATTTTAAGGACGGTTTTAAGGTCAAGTCCCATTTCGTCACACCATGCGGCGGCAACGGACTGGGAGCAGTTATAGCCTTTAAAGAAATACTCTCTTGCGAGGGCGGATTTTTCCTGCTTTTTATCGGATATATCGCATTTATCGCACATTTTATCTTACCTGCCTTTGGGGATCAATAGCCTATCTTTATAGTAGTACCTGGTACACTTACGCCTGCGCTGACTTTGATAGGGAGTTTCTGATCCTCGGTGAAGCCGATAGTTTCGCCGTCCTGAAGCACGGCATTTTCGGAGAGGACATACTCGGAGATGGAGTAGAGGAAGCTTATTACCTCGTTAGGCTGTTTACTGCTGTCGATTATCTCCAGCTCTTCCTTGCCGAAAAATCTCATACCGGAAGTGAATGCGCAGATACCTGATTTTGCGAGGTACATACCTGCATAGATGAGGATAGGCATAGGATATTCGCCGTCCTTGATAGTTTCGGCAAAGCCGAGGTAGAAATCTCTTTCATAGACGGTAGGATTTTTATAGATGCCGATAGAATTATTGAGTTTGAGCAGGCTGTATGCCACCTTAGCAAAGAGGAGAGCCTGTTCGAGCGGGTCAAACTTATTCATTACGGCGAGCATAACGTGTGCCTGATGAGCGGAAACGGCTTTAACTCCGTCTTTCCAGAGGATATTGTTCTTTGCGGACTCCTCAGCCTCTTTATTTGGTACAGGGTTAGGCATAAGGGAGCAGGCAACGACCATATCGCCGACTCTGAACACGATAGCGTTATCCTTTACTTCGTCGTCGCAGACGATATTCCAGTCCTCACGGAGTGACTTTTTAAATCTTGCCCAATCCATATTTGCATCTTTATAGAGGACAAAGCCTGCAAGGACATTTCCCTCTTTGGTTTCATTATTTTCACTTGGATTTTTTATATCTGACATAATACATACTCCATTCTGCATTAAAATATTATCATTAAAGTTATTATAACAGTATAGCATATCTTCATATTTTAGTCAACTGAGGAGGGCGGCGGCAATGGGCAGGTAAAGTGCGGACAATGGAATAGATAGAAAGGACATACAATAATATAAAACGGATAGGAAAAAGAAATTATGCATAGATATGGACGGTATGAGGTGTTAGAAAGTTGTTTTTTATTATCTTTTTTAACAATCACGGCGGTATAAGGGGGCGGTGCTGTTGTGTAATATGCTGTGAGGCGGTATGCAAATTTTGTGAAGAATATGACTTGCGGCAGACTGTGAAAAAGTGTATAATTAACATTAGGGAAAGCCGTCGTTCTGACGGCTTATAAAATCTGAAACGGAGGATCTCCATGCACACTCGGATATGGCTGAGCTGGTGCGTGGATATATTTTATATATGAGATTTAAAAGAATTTCTGCGGGCATTTGCGCTGCTGCGGCTGCGGTATGCTGTATGGCGGGGGTATGCTCCGCTCAGGTGGTGAACGACGCTGAGGGAAATGTGGGCGTAGTACAGATAACGGCTCAGAACGATACTAACGGCACGAATGTTACGGAAACGGCGGCGAATGAGGTAAGCTCGGTTGGCGGTTCAAAGGTATCGGCAAGGCATGATGACCCGAATGCATCGCTTTATGTATGCATTGCAGGGGGAGTTGTGGTCGTAGTGGCTGTGGTAGCAATATTAGCCAAAAAGAAAAAGTAATTTCAGAAAATATTTCAGTTCACGGGGCAGAGTGTTTAGCTTAATTCATTAAACATAAAAAGAGTTAGAACAAAGTTAATTTTCCAAAGCGTTATTGAATTTCCTTTGAGGGTATTGTATAATTGATATATAATATAAAATTTATACTATCAGCAATGGGAAAGAAGAGAGAAAAAGGATATGGAAAAGATTTTTTATATCTCAAAGGAAAATGAAAACGGAGATGCCAACATTCCGACAACGGACAGATTTCAGCGCATAGAGAAGATGAATATGCTGCTCAACAGCGGCTGGAAGATAAAAGAGTTCGTTAACAGTGGCAGGGAGGAATATTTCCTGCTGGAAAAGGCGGAGGCGTAGGTCGTTTTCATTCAGTCACAGCAATTCCGTTTTGGAGGTGCTGTGGCTTTTTTATGCATGATATGCAGAATATGCAGGAGGTCGGTTGACAGGTTGGGTGTGCGGGGGTATAATGGGGATAATGAGAGATAAGGAGTTGTGAGGTAATATAATGGAAAAAGTCAAACTTACTGCGCTTCCGTGTATTTGTGCTGATGTTTTTGACGGTACAGACATAATCAGACCGGGAGGAGAAGCGTTGAATTTTGCGGCTCATGCATCATGCTTTAAGGACATTGATGTTACGCTTCTCGGTATTATTGGGAAGGACAGGTATGCAGAGGTAATAATGGATTCAATATCAGATCTTGATATTGATAAAGAATTTATTCGGATCGATGAAAGATATCAGACTGCAAATAATATGACTTATCTTACATCTGATGGTGACAGGTATTACAAAGAAGATTCATGGAACGGCAAAATACTTGATGATATTATATTGAATGATACCGAGATCAGAATATTATCTGAGTCAGATGTAGTTTTTATTCATTTCTGGGCTTCCTGCCTTTGTCAGGTGGTTGAACTGAAAAAATCCTTTGGATTTAAGCTTGCGGTAGATTTTGATGTATACAGAGATCTTGACGTTATGGAACGGCTTGCACCATATATTGATTTCTTTATGATAAGCGGCTCAGAAGAACTGCTGCCTAAATTCAGAGAATTATCGGATAAGTACAGCTGTCTGTTCAACATATCTCTTGCAGAAAAGGGAAGTGTTACTTATTATAAGGGAAAGGGATTTAAAGTGCAGGCTGAAAAGGTTGATACGATAGTCGATACAACAGGGTGCGGTGACAGCTATCATGCAGGTTTTGTTTGCTCATATATTCTTGAAAATGATATAGTAAAAGCTATGAAAGTAGGTTCGGAAATAGCCGCAAAGACTTTAAAGCACTATGGCGGATTTTAATTGAGAGGTGAGGTCTTAAGTTTGACTATGATGAATGGCTGATTACAGCTAAAAATTGAAAGAATCGACTACGAATAAAATGCCGCAATTTTAAGTTTTTTGCGGCATAACGGCAAATCACAAATCCGAAAGGGGAAATGACAATTCTCTTTCGGACTTTCTTTTTTATAAAAAGTATAAAAAAGCGGAAAGGTACTTGAAATTCGGACGGAAATATTGTATAATGAATGTAATCGTTTTTATATTGAAATAAAGGAGTTAAAAATATGGCTTATGTAATCGGTGTTGACTGCGGAACAAGCGGTACTAAAACTGTCCTTTTCGATGAAAAGGGTACGGTCATTTCTTCTGTGACTATTGAATATCCTATGTATCAGCCTAAGAACGGCTATGCGGAGCAGGAGCCTGCGGACTGGGCTAATGCGATGATCGAAACTATCAAGGCGGTCATGGCTAAGAGCGGGGTTTCTAAGGACGATGTAAAGGGTGTCGGTATCTCAGGTCAGATGCACGGTCTTGTTATGCTGGACGGTGACGGAAATGTTCTGAGAAGATCTATCATATGGTGCGATCAGAGAACGGCAGCTGAGGTCGAGGAGATGAATCAGAAGCTGGGAAGAGAAAAGCTTATCGAGATCACGGCGAACCCTGCACTTACAGGCTGGACTGCCGCAAAGATACTTTGGGTAAAGAGCAACGAGCCTGAGGTATATGAAAAGTGCAGACATATCCTGCTGCCTAAGGACTATCTGAGATATATTCTTACAGGGGAGTTCGCTACTGAGGTTTCGGACGCAAGTGGTATGCAGCTGCTGGACGTTCCTAACCGCTGCTGGTCAAAGGAAGTTTGCGAGGCGCTTGACATTGATATGTCTATGTTGGGCAAGGTATACGAGTCATGCGAGGTAACGGGACAGGTCAGCGCAGCTATGGCTGAAAAGACAGGTCTTAAGGCAGGCACTATCGTTGTGGGCGGCGCAGGCGACAATGCGGCGGCTGCTGTGGGAACAGGTGTTGCTGTTGACGGAAAGGCATTTACGACTATCGGCACTTCGGGAGTTGTTTTTGCACACACTTCAAACATTTCTATCGACCCTAAGGGAAGAGTTCACACCTGCTGTGCAGCTGTACCGAACAGCTGGCACGTTATGGGTGTTACACAAGGCGCAGGACTTTCACTCAAATGGTTCAGAGATAATTTCTGCAATGCTGAAAAGGAAACTGCAAAGTATATGGGCGTTGACGAATATTATCTTATGGATAAGGAGGCTGAAAAAGTTCCTGTGGGAGCAAACAGACTGCTTTATCTGCCTTATCTTATGGGCGAGAGAACACCGCATCTTGACCCTGACGCAAGAGGAGTTTTCTTCGGACTTTCAGCTATGCATACAAAGAGAGAGATGCTCAGAGCGGTAATGGAGGGAGTTTCATACTCTCTGAGGGACTGCGTTGAGGTATTCAGAGAAATGAATATAAATGTTTCGGATATGATGGCTTGCGGCGGCGGAGGAAGTTCACCGCTGTGGAGATCAATGCTTGCGGACCTTTACAACTGCCCTGTAAAGACGGCATCTTCAAAGGAAGGCCCTGCGCTGGGCGTTGCACTTCTGGCATCTGTTGGAGCGGGAATATATTCATCTGTTCCAGAGGCTTGCGCTGCGGTAGTAAAGACGGACAAGATACAGCAGCCGAATGAAGAGAACGTTCCTGAGTATGAAAAGTATTATCAGCTTTACAGGGAGATATACCCTGCACTCAAGAGCGAGTTCGCTAAGCTGGCTAAGATGTGAGTTGAGTATAAAATAAATAAAAAAATAACTCTTCTTGTTTTAACAGGGAGAGTTATTTTTTGCTCTGTATCTCTAAAAGAGTTTCCATGCGTTCTAATATTTTGATCTTGTTTACATCTGAAAGCTTATTATAAAGTTTAAGCAGGGTTTCTTTATCATCATCTTTGTGTGTATCGGCAGAATTCAGGGGGTCACGTCCAAGAATATAGTCTACGCTGACTTTGCAGCAATCGGCAAGATCGCAGATATAATTAATTGGTGCTTTTACTTCACCGCTTTCATATCGGCTTATCTCCTGCTGTGAAATACCGATCATAGATGCAAGTTCATTCTGAGTCATACATTTTTTTCGTACACTTACTAGATTTGGATATAAATACAGATTATCTTTCATACGCTTTCCTCATTTTCGTTATTATTCACAAAATAATGATACAACATATTTGTGGTATTGACAAACAACATAACTGATGTTATAATACAATTAATACAGCAATTATGTAGTATTAATTGTATTATTGGAGGTATTTATATGTCTTATGCGGAGAAAAATTTATCAAAAGGTGACACAGTAATATTGCAGGCTCATACAAGCTGGCTTGCAATTCTTCCAAAGGTGATAGAAAGCGTGATACTTTTTATCGTGGCGGCGTATGCGAAAAGCGCACTTTATTTTCTTGGAGTTGGGGAACTCATAACCATTGTATGTATCGTGATCGCATTGGCTATTATTATCGTAACGGTACTGAAGATCACGCACACCGAGCTGGCGCTCAGCAGCAAGAAACTTATAGGCAAGATAGGTATAATCAACACTAAGTCTATGGATTCACCACTTAACAAGATCAATAATGTTTCAGTAGATCAGGGATTATTCGGAAAAATATTCGGATATTCAAAAATAACAGTTTCAACATCTTCCGGCAATTATGTTTTTGATTATATTTTATCGGGTGACGCATTTAAAAATACAGTAATGGAACAGATCGATGTTTATGAAAATGAACGTTTGCGCAATCAGGCGGAACAGATGTCAAGGTACAGCAATCAAAACAGGGAATAGTCTTTACTAAATAAAATACTTATTGCAAAGCCGTTCTGACGTTAATGTCGGGGCGGCTTTGTCGGTCATTATTGGATATGATACGGCTTTTTAAGGCTGGTGCAGGCATATAAGTATGCTGAATGTTTTCAATTATCACTTGAAATTTCTTTAAATATAGGGTATAATACTTATAACATCGTATGGAAGGAATATGGTGACATATATGGGAAAAGAGTTTTCACTCTGTCAGGGCGTTTACGCTGAGGGCACAGAGGGATTGAAAAGCAGTTACAGACTCCTTGAACAGGGGGCGGAAGGTCTGCTGAGTGCTGACGCTATTGCGGACTGCGCAAGGGGATTTATAAAAATGATAGCTGAGCCTGTGTTCTTCTTCCTTGAACTGCCTGAGGATATGGAGGGCGACGGGAAGTACAGCCTTTATTATCTTGACAACTGCACAAAGGCGGTGGCTGAGGCGATAATGAAACGTTACGGCGAACTGCTGGTCAATGACGGGGCGGCAAGGTTTGGCTTCGGCTCAAACAAGACTGATGAGGAGATATATTTTACCGATTATCAGGAATTTTCCATTTACACAAAGCGCACTGCGGCTATGGAAAAGCTGCTTGCATCTGTGGGGGCGGTAAAGACGGACAGGCCCGACTCGATATGGGAGCTGCTCAGCGAGGAAAATCAGGGTAGTCTTTCGGTAGTCGAGATAGAGGGCGAAACTGTTTTTGACATACCCGACAATCTGAAACAGGCGGGAATGTACAATGCGGAGAGCGTCTGAAAATATTTACGATATTTATATTTATTATATTTATAATATAGAACGGAGGAATTTAGATGAACATATGGCATGATATTTCACCTAAGGCAATTTCAAAGGACAGATTTACGGCGGTCATAGAGATACCGAAAGGCTCAAAGGTAAAGTATGAGCTTGACAAGGCAACGGGACTGCTCAGAATGGACAGAATACTTTATACTTCAACACATTATCCTGCAAACTATGGCTTTATTCCGAGAACATATGCAGAGGACGGCGACCCGCTGGACGTGTTGGTGCTTTGCTCTGAAACACTTGAACCGCTGTCACTGGTTGAATGTTATCCGATCGGTATGATAATGATGATGGATAACGGAGCGGCTGACGAGAAGATAATCTGCATACCGTTCAATGATCCTACATACAATGTATACAAGGATATAAGCGAACTGCCTAAGCACATTTTTGACGAGATGTCACACTTCTTTACTGTATACAAGGCTCTTGAGCATAAGGATACGGTCATTGATGATGTAAAGGGCAACGAGGAAGCAAGAGAAACTATTGTAAACTGCATAGACAGATATATTGACAGCTACTGCAAATAAAGACATTAATGCGCATATAAAACGACCGTTCGGGTACACAGGCTCGGACGGTCGTTCTCTTTTTGTGCAAAATCACAATAGGGGAGGAGGGGAAAGGTCGGATAATGCATTTATTATAGGTCAGAGAGGGGGAAAGGAAAGTTTCACGGCGCAAAGACGGAAATTTTCGCAGGATTTTAAAGGCTGTGTAAAATTGTAATAATTATTTTATTTAACTTATAATTTGTGTAACTATTTATTAACCTGATAAGACACAATTTAAGAGGGTAAGACATGGTGCGGCAGGGTAAGACAGAAAATTTATCACTATTCTGTATTTGGTGTTATTTTTTCAAAATCGCTATTGACGAATACCATAGGTTGTGCTACAATAATATTAATAAAGGGAACGGACGGCTTTGCGGTCGGATGTTTTAAAAGAAAATGGCAATAAGTTGGTTAAAAATATGACTTAAATCGTATCTGTATATTCTTTTTCAGGGCGGCGGAAGTTACTAGATATTGTGGTTGTGAAAATTAATGAAAAATTTACAAATTACAATAAAGTTACAAGCACTGTAAAATTAGTTACAAAATTCGCCCAAAAGTTGCCTGACACCCCGCAATAGTACAATAAAAATCCCTCTTCTGTTCATACTTTGGGAAAAATTACAGTTGCAATTTTTATTTATATAGTGTATAATTATTGTGTGGTGGTAAAAAGTGCGATTTTGTGGTGAGAATGACCACGAAAATGCAGCTTTATCCCAAAAGTCGGTATCAGAGAGGGGTGGATCGTTGTGCTGGAAAATACGCTGATGGGTACATATAATCAGACTATGGACGCAAAGGGCAGAATGTCTTTCCCTGCAAAGCTGAGGGAGATAATCGGCGAACGATTCATTGTAACAAAGGGTATCGACGGCTGTTTGTTCGTTTACTCGCTGGAGGAATTCAAGGCGAAATCGGACAAACTCAATTCGCTGCCGCTGGTGAAGGCAAGAAAGTTTCAGAGAAGCTTTACTGCGTTCGCTAACGAGGTCGAGGCGGACAAGCAGGGAAGAATACTTATTTCTGCACCGCTGAGAAAGGTAGCGGGACTTGAAAAGGAAGTCGTTGTTGTGGGCGTTCTCAACAGATGCGAGATATGGGACAAGCAGCGTTGGGAGAGCTTTAACGAAGAAGTCGATGACGACGAGCTTATGGAAGCGTTGGAGGGACTTGATTTCTGATGGAATTTAAGCACGTTTCAGTCCTTCTTGACGAATGTATAGAGGGGCTTGCGATAAAACCGGACGGCATTTACTGCGACGGTACGGCAGGTGGTGCGGGACATTCCCGTGAGATCGCAAAAAGGCTCGACGCTCAGAAAGGCGGAAAGCTTATTGCTGTGGACAGAGATCCTGAGGCTGTGGCGGTGGCTGCGAAGAGGCTAGAGGGACTTCCTGCACAGGTGGTAAGAGGAAACTACTCTGAGATAGACGAGATATTTGCGGAACTTGGCTTGAAAGGCGCAGACGGCATACTGCTTGACTTGGGGGTATCTTCTTATCAGCTGGACAATGCGGAGAGAGGGTTTTCCTATCACAATGACGCTCCGCTGGATATGAGAATGAGCGGCGAAGGGTTGTCGGCGAGAGATGTTGTCAACGGATACGATTATCAGTCGCTGTCGAGGATAATTTTTGAGTACGGCGAAGAAAAGTTTGCAAGGAGCATTGCACAGAAGATAGTTAAGGCGAGAGATGAAAAGCCTATCGAAACTACGCTGGAGCTTGCCGAGATAATAAGGTCAGCTGTTCCGCAGAAGGCAAGGCGAGAGAAAAATCCCTGCAAGAAAACTTTTCAGGCAATAAGGATAGAGGTAAACAGCGAGCTTGAACATCTCAGTGTGGCACTGGACAAGGCTTTTGACCTGCTTAATGTGGGCGGAAGGCTTTGCATAATCACTTTCCATTCACTGGAGGACAGACTGGTAAAGCAGAGATTTCAGACGTTTTGCAGAGGTTGCATATGTCCGCCTGATTTTCCTGTTTGCATATGCGGTCAGACACCGAGGGGAAAGCTTGTGAACAGAAAGCCTATCGAGGCTGATGAAGAAGAGCTTGCCGCAAACAACAGGAGCAGGAGCGCAAAGCTTCGCATTATAGAAAAGATAAAATAAAAGACAGAAATATACAGATGAGGATATAAAGATATAGAGAAAAAGAAACAGCAATCAAAGTGTAAAAAATACAGAATTTAATTTTGGAATGGATCGTTGAAATTTACAGAGGTGTTTACTAATGGCAAAGTCGCATAATTTGGCGTTTGACCTGCGAAATGATGAGCAGGAAGAACTCGCAGCAGAAAGAAAAATAAAACACAAGGCAAATCCCCTTGCGGCTGTCAGCAGAAGATCTGTTGCAGGCTGGAGCTTTCTTGCTGTTGTCGTTCTCGCACTTATGGCGGCTATGATATTCGGCAAGGTAGAGATATCGAGCCTTTACACACAGAGGGCGGAGCTTGAAACACAGCTTTCGCAGCTTCAGAACGAAAACGTAAGCTTGCAGTCGGAGCTTGCTCAGAAAACAAATATGACTAAGGTCGAGGAATACGCAGAGAACTCACTGGGACTTCAGAAACTGGATAAGTCACAGATAGAGTATGTTGAGGTCGAGAATGAATCCGTGGCAGAGATAAAGAAGGAAGACAGCTCGAACATCTTTGTGAAAATAAAGAACTGGTTCGTTTCCGCTATGGAATATATCGGACTTTAGTGCAATAGAATTGTAAGGGAAAGTTAGGGACAAGAATTTGTGCTTAGCTTTCTTGTTCTATTATTTTGCAGGTGAGATCGGCAGAGATTTTACATTATGCAGCAGGATATTGCATTTTCTTGCTTTGCGAAAATTACTCTGCGGTGGTTTTCTTTAAATGGATAAAACAGATAAGGAGATTATTTATGACAGATATGCCC
>Ga0129310_1002911_pt1 | contig 11788 bp, 10 predicted proteins | sample Go1ome_2_FD_94433 | JGI IMG/M metagenome (GOLD analysis project Ga0129310, IMG submission 94433) | Western lowland gorrila individual fecal microbial communities from Wisconsin, USA - Go1022A metagenome | ecosystem: Host-associated > Mammals > Digestive system > Large intestine > Fecal | place...
AATGAAGAAGGAGGAGCATATCAGCAGGCAATCAGCGTTTTGTATGCAGTAGCTTATACCTTGAAAATGAGCTATAAAACGGATTATAAAATAAAAGGCTTTTATGAATATGTGGTTCCGCCGCTGGAAGGGTTTTGGTGGCAGGAGAATGTTTCTGGTGTGGATTATAGCGATAAGTCTACATTTTGCTGGATTTCAGTCATTAGGGGTCCTGATTTTATATCCAAAAAGGATTTTGACTGGGCAGTGAAAATGGCAACAAATAAGAAAAAAATAAATTGTTCTTCAGCAGAGTTCATAACCATAGAGGAAGGGTTATGTGTCCAAATAATGCATATTGGTCCGTTTGATGAAGAGCCAAAGAGCGTTGCCATCATGGATGAATTTCTTGAAGCAAATGGTTATGTGAATGATATCAATGAAGAGAGGCTTCACCATGAAATTTATTTGTCTGATGCAAGAAAGGTTCCGGCAGATAAGTGGAAGACAATCATAAGGCATCCGATTAAGGAAGCTGAATAAAAAGGGAGTCCTAAGCAGAGAAAATACTGTATAAAATTGTAATACAGCTTGATACACAATTAAAAAAGTATGTTATAATACAAATGAATTATAATTCACACATAAGGGTAAAGGAGGTGTTGCCATTGAAGAGACTTCCTAAAAAAGTTTTGAAGGCAATATTGACTTGTAATGTACTCGAGTATGAAAGACCTTGTAGCCGGTAATTCGCCGTGTCTGTAAATACTGCTGATGCAAAACCCGCAGTTAAGGGACTGCCAAAGTGAAGCGCATGTGTAAGAAACAATAATAGGTACACCAGTTGGTGGTATTGAGGCGAAGTAATAGTGGAGTTTAACCACGATAAAAAACGTTGAAGTAGCGGAGTGCGGAGCCTTGCAGCATGTTAGAGTAAACAAAAACCTAGTAAAAGGGTTAGGACGCCTATTCCTAATCCTTTTATTTTATCTATGAGCATGCTTGATTTTGAAATTGACAATTTTCTTATTTAATCTTCATTTTTAGTGTTATTAGATAAGCTGGAAAAAGCCTATGAATTCATGAAACAGTTTGTTATTAATGGTAGGAATATGCTGGATTTGTTCCGAGAGCGGATTGGCGAAGTGAAGGAGTGGGTACACAGGAAGGTTGCCAGGATGAGCCGGTAGGGGATACCCCAAGTGGTAGAGATGCTGCTTGGTGTGTTTTTTGTTGGTTGACAATTAGAAATAAGCATGATACATTTAAACAAATATTCATTGAACATTTGTTTAATGAAAAAGGAGTGTTATATGGATACACGTAAAGAACAAAAAGAGCGCAGAAGGCAAGAAATTATATATACCGCTTTAGAGTTATTTGTCACTAAAGGTTATGCGGCTACTAAGATTACGGATATAGCAAAAAGTGCAAATATGAGTAGGGGATTGATGTTTCATTATTTTGAGTCAAAAGAGAAATTGTATGAAGAACTAATTCGAATGGGATTAGAAGGAACTGCATATCCGGGAGAGCAGAAATGTGAACACGCTATTGATTTTTTTATGAATTTCACAGAAGAGTTGTTTGCGTATATGAAAGAGCAACCTGTTGTGGCAAAATTTTTTGTATTGATGGCAGAGGCACAGAGAAGTGAGGCGACACCGGAGCATATCAGAGAAATTGCAATGAGAGTAAACGTGATAGAGCAATTCGTGCCTATTGTTGAGTGGGGACAGAAAGAAGGAACAATTAAAGCGGGCTCGCCTTTGGTGCTATCAAATGCTTTTTGGTGTAGTCTGCAGGGGATTGCAGAGCGATTTGCTACAAATCAGGATATAGAGTTGCCAAATGCGGATTGGATTGTTGACATCATAAGAAGAAAGTAGGGAATGGACGTATGAAAAAGGTTGTAATTATTGGTGGTGGAATTGCTGGAATGACGGCAGGTGTGTTATTGCAAAAGGCTGGGTTTGCCACAGAAATTTATGAAAAGAATGCATTACCGGGAGGACAGTGTACCGGTTGGAAGCGAGAAGGTTATTTTATTGATAATTGTATTCATTGGCTCACTGGAACAAGAACGGGAAGTGCTTTGTATGAACTTTGGAAGGAGATTGGTGCGCTGGGAGATAGTGTGGAAATACATGAAAAAGAAATGTTCTTTTCTTCAAAACTGAATGGTCAGACATTAACTTTTTGGAGAGACAAGGAAAGAACACGAAAAGAAATGCTGGAATTGTCTCCCGAAGATGAAAAGGAAATTAATAAATTGATAGAGTATGTGTCTATGGCGGAAAGTATGACAGTACCTGTAGAAAAGCCATTTGATGCTATGAATCTTATTGATTTCATGAAATTGGGTATGTCCATGAAGTCAATGGGAAAAGTAATGAAAGAATATGGGAATATGGATATCAATGAACTGGCAATGCGTTTTAAACATCCATTAATTCGCCGTGCAATTATTGATTATATGCCTAGTGGATATCAGGCGTATGCATTTCTTGTTTCTTATGGTACGGTGACGGGAGGAAATGGTGATATACCGAAGGGTGGTTCACTTGCGATGTCGCTTCGTATTGCAGAACGGTATAAAGAGTATGGTGGTGTGATACATACGAATACCGGTGTGAAAACTGTCTTAATAGATGATAAAAAGGCAAAAGGGATTGTGTTAGAAAATGGAGATAAGATAGAGGCTGACTACGTTATCTGTGCTTGTGATACAGATTATACATTTCGTAAGCTACTGCCGGAAAAGTATATGCCGGGAGGTCTTAAGAAAATGTATGCAGACAGAGCTAAGTACCCGGTTAGCAGCGGATTTCAAATTGCTTACGCTGTAGACGGAGTATTCCCGGAAGTGACAGGAACAAGAGTGTTTTCGTGTGATGAGATAAATGTAGGAAGTCAGACTGTAAAGTGCATGAGTGTTCAGTCTTACGACTATGAACCTGATTTTGCACCGGAAGGCAAAATGATTCTACAGACTAATTTTTCACAGACAGAAGCTGATTATAAGTATTGGGAGTCTCTCTATGAAGATAAGGTAAAATATGAGCAAATAAAAGCTGAGATTGCAAAGCAAGCAATGCAAAGGGTTGTCAGAGAATATCCGTTTTTAGAAAGGAAAATTCGAGTGATTGATATATGGTCGCCAATGACATATACAAGATATTGCAATTCTTACAAAGGTGCATATATGAGTTTTGTAACTACCAAGCAGACGAAGAACATTACTGTGCCAGGAGTGATAAAGGGGCTTGATAATGTGTTTTTGGCAAGTCAGTGGTTGATGGGACCGGGAGGACTTCCAACGGCAGCAGCTATGGGTAAATTTGCAGCATGGAGGATTATGAAGAGGAAGTAAGGATGGTAGGAATATATTTTAGCGGAACAGGTAATTCCAGATATGCAGTGGAATTCTTTTGTAATGAATATGATGAAGCAGTTAAAGCATTTTCTATTGAAGACGATAAAGTTATTGATGCCGTCAAAAACGACGAAATGCTTGTATTTGCATATCCGGTGCAATATAGTACGGTGCCCAAAATACTGCGTGATTTTATAATTGAAAATAAAGAGCTTTGGAAGAATAAGAAAGTTTTTGTTATTGCCACAATGGGATTGTTTAGTGGTGATGGAGCAGGAGTTCTTGGACGACTTTTACAGCAATATGGAGCAGAAATAATAGGTGGATTGCATCTGAAAATGCCGGATAGCATAGGCGATGAAAAAGTGCTGAAGCGTCCGCTGGAAAAGAACAAGGAGCTTGTGAAGAAAGCTGAGCAAAAGGTTAGCAAGTCGGTTCAGCTTTTGAAATCAGGCAAACCAACCAAGGAGGGAACTGGCATATTATATCGCATGACCGGCTTCTTTGGGCAAAGATTGTATTATGGACATAAGACAAAGAATTATTCCGATAAACTGCGTGTGGATGAAGATAAGTGCATAGGGTGTGGCAAGTGCGAAAGGTTATGTCCTATGAATAATATCAAGATTGTAGATAAGAAAGTGGTACAGAATAACCAGTGTACTATGTGTTATAGGTGCATCAATAATTGCCCGAAGCAAGCTATGACGTTGCTTGGGAAAAAGGTTGTAGAGCAGAGTGTGATTGAGAAATATCTATGATGAGGAGAGCGTAAATGGTACTTTTAGTAGTCGATACACAGAAATTAATAACTACGCCGGATTTATATAATTTTAATGCGTTTGAAGATGCTGTTAAAACATTAATTGCAGCTGCCAGAGAGAATAATGTTGAGGTTATTTATGTAAGGCACGATGATGGTGCCGGAGCAGAATTGACGAAAGGGACACCGGGTTTTGAGATATATGAAGGTTTTAGTCCGCAGCCGAGTGAGAAGATTTTTGATAAGACGGTAAATAGTTCTTTTAAGGGGACGGGCCTGCTGGAGTACTTGGTGGAAAAGAATGTCCGCACAGTAGTTGTTGTCGGCTTGCAGACAGATTACTGCATTGATGCAACAATCAAGTGTGGCTTTGAGCATGCCTTTAAAATGATTGTGCCGGAGAATACAAATTCCACATTAGATAATGCTTTTATGACAGGAGAGCAGAGTTATAAGTATTATAACGAGTTTATGTGGAAAGGCAGATATGCGGAGTGTATTTCTGTGGCGGAAACGATTGAGAGGATGAAGGGGTAAAGGCAGAATGGAAGCGGTTATTAGAAAATATTTTCAATGCTGGCTGGATAAAGATGTTGATGCTGTAAAAGAGATTTTTAGCGATGATATTATTTACAGCGAGTGTTATGGTCCGGTGTATAAAGGCATTGGACAGATAATCAGATGGTTTGAGGATTGGAACCGGAAAGGTACTGTTTTGCAGTGGGATATAAAGCGTGTGATTGTTTCCGGGAATACAGCTGTTGTGGAATGGTATTTTAAGTGTGACTACGAGGGCAATGTGGATGGCTTTGATGGAGTGACCATTGCTGAGTTTGATGCGGATATGAAGATTTGCGATTTGAAGGAGTTTCAGTCGAGGGCAGAGCATTATTATCCGTATGGGGAATAAGTAAATTCCTATGTGAAAGGAAGTGAGAATGTGAAAGATTTTGAGAATTTAGTTAGTATTCAGGAATTACAGCAGCAGATTAGTGCATCTAAGCTTTTTAACATATTTTTAAGCAAAGAGCAGCGAAAACAAAGAAAAGATATTGAAGAGCAATTGAATAGTTTGCTTAATCAAATGAGGTTGTTTTCTGAAAGATTTTCGCCATTGGGATGGTGTATGTATGATAGTATAAGTGTACCTCTACTTGAAAAAGCTAATCAGGTTTACGAGACAGAGGGGGTAGAAGCTGCTGAGTGCGTGTTGATAGACTATTACAAAGGAGAAGTAAAAGATAGGATACACCAAATACACAATAAATCAAAAGAGTTGCTGTTACGTTACGAACTGATTAAAAATGCATTTGAGGAACATTTTGCAGAAAGATATTATGCTAGTGTGCCGCTATTCCTAATTATAGTTGATGGGGCTGTAAATGATTTCACGAAAAGTAAAGGGCTTTTTGCGGAGGGAACAGAGGTTACTGCATGGGATTGTTTGGTTGGATGTAATGATAGTTTGGAAAATATAAAGAATGTTTTTAATAAGGGAAGAGGCAAAACCAATTCAGAAGAAATACGAATGCCTTATAGAAATGGAATCTTACATGGTAGGGATCTGAATTATGGCAATGAGTATGTATCGTGCAAGTGTGTAGCGTTGCTATTTGCTGTTGCGGAGTGGATGGCAATGAAAAATAGTGAAGATAAGCGAAAGGAAAAATATCAAAAAGAGCATGAAGAAATTTCGCTAACTCAGGCGTTAAAAAGATATAATCAAGTTCAAAACGATAAGCAGGAAATTCAGAAATGGAAGAAAAGAAGCGTAGAGGTTGGGAAAGATATTCCGGAATGTGGAACGGTTGAGGATTATGAGAATTATCAATACATAGTACCAATAATTCAATTTATGCAATATTGGGAGAATAAGAATTATGGAATGTTGGGAAAGGTATTGAAGAATATGTTTTCATATGAGACGTCCGAAAAAAAGCGAGCTGGAGAAGCAAGAAAACTTTTTGAACATAAGAAATTAAATGCTTATAAGATACTTGAAATCGAAGAACGTGGATGCGGTATGTCTAAAGTCGTTGTAAATGTTGAGTGGGATAGTGATGGAGAAATGAAGAGTGGTGATTTGGTTTTAGGTGTGTCTTATGTTTCGTTGAATCAAGATACGAAAGAAACCGCATTGCCGTGGAAGAATAATGGAGAATGGGTTATTTATCCGTGGGATGTAAGTGCACTGCATAAAGAGTAACGTTGTTGTGTGGATTTTAAAAGAGAGAAGGGATTGCAATGAAGCGAACATATGATGATGTTGTGAACTATGTAGAAAATCAAAGTAATGGGAAGTGTAAAGTAGTTAGTGCGAAACCAGAACATTCTTTTGATGATTTGGGAATTATTGTTAATGTCTGGAATGTGAAGACGGATGTAGATGGTGATTGGTGGGTTGTGGAAGGCGATCGGGTTCCTATGAATTTGTATCCACAAGGAGCATATTATTTTTCGGCAGATGAAGTATATTCATTTCATATGGGACTGATGGAAAGAATGTATGCATCTCATGAAAACTATGAACCAGAAGGTTTTGTAAGAGCAATAACGATGGATGGTGAAATTGCACCGACGTTATTTAGAAAACTTAAAAATGTTGCAATGCTAATTGATGGTGCACAGGAAGTTGAGGATTTTCAGGCAATTGGGGTTCAATGTAGAGAAATACTAATTGAATTGGGAAATACAATATACTATCCTGAAATGTCTAGAGGAGAAGAACAACCTCAAACATCTAATTTTAAACGTAAGGCAGAATTATTTGTTAGACATTATATGTCAGGTAGTGAGAATAGCGATTATAGGAGCTATATTAAAAAAGTAACGGAAGCAACATGGGACTACGCGTCCAAAATAACACATTCTCAAACGGCTACATTTTACGAGGCATCTAGTTGTGTGACGATGACAACGTCGCTGGTAGGGATATATGAAAACATTCGTCAAAAAATATATGATGTTTTATCGCAATATATATGTAAAAGTTGTAAAAGTAAAAAATTATTGCTTATTGATGATGAAAGTAATGACGAAGGCGTGGTTACCAAATTATATCTTCAATGTAAAGAATGTGGAGAAATAACAGAGGTTGTATTTGATATTGAGAATAGCAAGCCATCTGATTATATTCAAGGGAAAATAGAGGATGTATAATACTCTTAATTTGGGGTAAAGATAAATTTATAATATGCAGTTGACACAGCCTGTTAATTGTCATATTATAATTATAGAGAGGTCTCCATTAACCTTATGGTCTTGAACCATAGAAGAGATGAACATTAAAGAAGGTCTCCATTAACCTTCGGTAATCAATCCGTAAAGAGATGAACATTAACGAGTGGGAAGCTTAGTCTTCCCACATTTTTTAACTCAAAATACAAAGGAGCGGTATTATGTTTACATTGGAGGGAAAGTTGACGTTTATCAACATTGACCAGAGCTACCTCAAAAAGCTGCATGATGCATGCTCAGAGGTATATTATAGGCCAAGCAGTTATGAGAATAAGCCGTACATAGGAATTTTGATAAATAAAAACGACAGAAAATATGTAATTCCATTATCTTCTGCTAAGGAAAAACATAAGCAATGGAAAAATGTCGATAAAGAATGTTATCTGGTTTATGAGATGGCAAAGAAGTCCAGTATGGGGCAAGGAGATATTTGGGTGACCGCAGAAGCGGATGATGTAAAGCATATTCTGTCTGTTATGGATATTAAGAAAATGATTCCGATTGTGGATGGTGTTTACAGTAGAGTAAATATTAATCCTGAGGACGCAGATACCGATGATGTTAAAAAATATAAGGACTTGCTAAATAAGGAATATTCTTTTTGCTTGAAGGTAATTGATGAAGTTATTGGAAAAGCTAACAAGTTGTACGATAAACAGATGGCAACCGGAAAGGTAGTTAAGTTTTGCTGCGATTTTAAGGCGTTAGAAGAAGTGGCAGATAAATAGTAGCGGATGGCTCGTATGAGCCATCCAGAGCAAGTCTTGCATATTCCAGCGGATTATCAATCGCCAGGGAATTCAGACACCGTTGGGAATTAGGAGTGGTCCGTATCCAGGATTCTGCCTGATTGCAGTCAATCCGGAGGATGTAGCCGTTATAGTGGTTAATGTCGATGCTGTTGTGCATCGGGTTATATTCTGCGTGTATTAATTTCATTGTTATCAGTCCTTTCGTTTGAAGTGGAGGTAAAAAGCCCATGGGCTTATTTGGGACTTGAAAAACTTTTGAAATCAATACAATAATCACAAAATGTATCATTTTATAAAATAAAACATCACTAGAAATATTAAAAACAATACAAGCTGTGATATTAACAGTTGTGTTGCTACAGTTATCGAGTAGGATTAAAGAACTCAATATATAGTAACGAATATTACCCGGAGAGTGTTTTACACTTCTCCGGGTATTTTTGCGTTAAGTAAAAGTGTAGATATATTCATGACAACATAATATTCAAGGTAGAAAAAGTATGATATAATTGGAGAAATAGTGAATTGCAGAATAAGGATATGAAATAACATGCAGATAATAGAAGTAACCAATTTGAATCACCCGGAGCTGGCAATCTATACCCAACGTTCGGAGAAGCAGCTTGCGACGATATATGAACCGAAAGAGGGACTGTTTATTGCGGAAAGTCCCAAAGTAATTGAGCGCGCATTGGATGCGGGATATGAACCGGTATCTTTCTTAGCGGAGAAAGGACAACTGAAGGAAGCAGAGAACATCTTTAATTGCGTAGAGGGTGTTCCTGTGTATATTGCACCGGATGAACAATTAGCAGAATTGACCGGATATCATTTAACAAGAGGACTTTGGTGTGCGATGCGGCGGAAAGCATTGCCGACCATTGAGGAAGTATGTCAGGGAGCGAGACGCATTGCGGTTTTAGAAGAGGTAGTGAATCCGACAAATGTAGGCGCATTGTTTCGCTGTGCGGCGGCACTTGGTATGGATGCTGTGATCTTGACAGGAGGTTGCAGTGATCCACTCTATCGGCGGGCAAGTCGTGTCAGTATGGGAACGGTATTTCAGATTCCGTGGACGATGCTGTCGAAGAAGGAAGGGGTATGGCCGGAGCAGACAATAAAGGAGCTACATCGGATGGAATTTCGGACGGCGGCAATGGCACTCAAGGAAGACAGTGTGGGAATTGATGATCCGCAGTTGAATGCAGAGGACAAATTGGCGATTATACTCGGCACAGAAGGAGACGGTCTGGCGCACGACACGATTGCAGATTGCGATTATACGGTTATGATCCCGATGACACATGGAGTGGATTCGCTCAATGTAGCGGCGGCAGGAGCCGTAGCGTTCTGGCAATTAGGTAATGCTGTACACGATCGTTACAAACCGAAAATGAATATCTCTACATAAAATATTTGAAATTATACACAATTCGTGCAATATGTGATATACTTAAATAATTAGTATCACTTTTTGAATGTGATTGAGGACAACTGTGCGGGACATAAGAGTAGATTAAGAACCGGAGGAGGAGAACATGCATGGTTCAATTAATATCTCAGAGATTTTTATAGTGGATGGAGCCGGAATTTTCTGTCTGCTGTTTCTGATCAGTGTCAGACATTCTTTTGGCAAAAGTGGAAGACAAATGGGAGAACGTCTGTTCAATTCTATGATAGGTATCAATATATCGTCACTTATATTAGAGATGGTTTCCTTCTGTGTAGATGGAATGCCGGGACTGGGAATGCGTGCGGCACAATATATTTCGAATGGCATTCTGGTTCCTACAACAACGCTGATGGGATATCTGTGGTGCTTGTTTGTTGAATTCAAGATATTCCATAATATCAAGAGGACACGCAGGATGGCATGGATATTAGGGGCACCGGTCGTGGCAATATATCTTTTGTCGTTGTCGGACTGTTTGTGGAAAACAGGATATCTGTTTGCGGTATCAGAGGATAATGTGTATACCAGGGGCAGCTATATTATATTTAATTATATTATTCTGGCACTGTATTACCTGTATAGTATGATTGTTACCTATAGAGCAAAGCGCAGCGGGAATCAGATTCATTTCTTTCCGGTGTATACCTATGTTTTTCCGTGTATTATAGGAACGATCGTACAGGGGATGCATTATGGTATTGCGGCAGGATGGTTTGCTGCGGCAATTGCTTTGCTATTAATCGAAATGCAGTTGCAAAGGGAAGAGTCCTTTGTGGATGAATTATCCGGTCTGTATAATAGAAAGTATCTGGAGTTTTTCTATAAGCAGATGAAACTTAAGAAGTATCCGCAGGTATTTGGTGTCATGATGGATATTAACCTGTTTAAGAAGATTAATGATACTTATGGACATACTGTGGGAGATGATGCGATTCGGACAGCGGGAAAGTTGCTCTCTAGTTGGGTGGATGTTTCAGATATGGTGATACGGTTTGCAGGAGATGAGTTTATCATTATCTGTGTGGACAGAACGGAACAGGATGTGGTCACATTGATCGATGATATCCGAAACAAGCTGGTGGAATATAACCGGATGAGGAAGAAGCAATATGAATTGACATTTGCGATGGGATATACACAGTATTTACCATCGTACACGAAGTTAGATGAGTTCTTATGGGGAATGGATCAGAAGATGTATGAGGACAAAGAGCTATTTCGGAAGACTCTTTGTTAGATAACGGGATGATGGATAAGATGCATGGAAAGGTCAGACGATTGGTCTGTCTTTCGGGTGCATCTTTTTATTTTGTATATTTTTATAGTAAAGAGATTGAGTTTCCAATTTTTTTGCAATCAGATGAAAAGATATGACATGGTATTAGTATAAGACAATCATTCATCGATGAAGATTACTTATAACATAGGAGAATGGCATGAACGCAGAACAAATAGAGAAATGTCTAACTGAATATGGAGCAGATATTTATCGGTTCTGTTGTTTCCTGACAAGAAGCCGTGACTTAGCAGATGATCTGTACCAGGAAAGTTTTCTGAAAGCGATGGAAGTGGAGCGAACTGTAGAGGACGATATGATGAAGAGTTTCGTGATCGGAATTGCGGCAAATATATGGAAGAATACCTGGCGCAAGGAGAAGAGACGGCGCAAGGTTGTGTCGACGACAGAGTTTGATGTGGAGTACATGTATGAGCCGGCATTTGGTGTTACGGAACAGAACGGGAATCCTCAGGATACATATATCCGGGAGGAGACAAGACAGAACGTAATCCGGGTGGTGGATGCGTTGCCGGAGCGATACCGGATCATTTTACTAATGTATTACAGTGCAGAAATGACGACACAGGAGATTGCAGATCAGTTGGGAATAAGCAAAGGAACGGTTACGAGCAGGTTGATGAGAGCGAGAGAAAAGGTTAGAAGGAATCTGGAGGACAATGGATATGAGAGATGAATTAGATAAGATATTAGCAAATGTATATCAGGATGGAGAATTGCCGAAGGAGGAACTCAGCCAAACGATTTTGCAGAAGGCGAAGGAGTATGAGAATATGAGACAATCGGATAGGAAGAGAAATGATAGGAAGAACCATTCCGGCAGAATGGTCAAGGCAGCAGTTGTGGCAGGAGCAATCCTTTTAGTTGGTGGAAGTGGTGTGTATGCGGCAGAACGTTTGAATCTGTTTGGAGATTTGTTTGGCGGTGCAGA
>Ga0129310_1002912_pt1 | contig 11773 bp, 9 predicted proteins | sample Go1ome_2_FD_94433 | JGI IMG/M metagenome (GOLD analysis project Ga0129310, IMG submission 94433) | Western lowland gorrila individual fecal microbial communities from Wisconsin, USA - Go1022A metagenome | ecosystem: Host-associated > Mammals > Digestive system > Large intestine > Fecal | place...
CATCGGGAATCAGGACGTCCCGGTACTTCAACTCGCCGATATATCGGCGGTTGCTCAGCATGTGCTGGATGACATTGAAAGTCATTGGCCCACCGCGCTTATTCTTGATGCCCTTTTCATTGAGCCAGTCCCGAATCTCCCGCATGGTCTGGCCATCATTGTACCGCTGGAAGGTTTCTGCCACAAAGGGAGCAGTCAGCGGGTCAATCTCAAAGCGGCGGTCTGCGTTGATGGTGTAGCCAAAGGGAATGGCACCGCCGGAAAATTTGCCTTTCAGGGCGTTTTCCGTCATGCCGCGAATGACCTTTTCGGACAGATCAGCAGAATAATACTCGGCATAGCCCTCAAGGACGGATTCCAGAATGATGCCCTCCGGTCCCTCGGAGATGATCTCGGTGGCAGACATGAGCTTGACACCGTTCTTCTTCAGCTGGGTCTTGTACCGGGCACTATCGTAGCGGTTCCGGGCAAAGCGGTCCAGCTTCCAGACCAGCACAATGTCAAACAGCTTCTTGTCGCTGTCCTTTATCATCTGCTGGAACTCCGGGCGGTTGTCCGTCTTGGCAGAGATGGCGCGGTCGATGTATCGCAATCCAACTTTTTCAATCGTTTCCAACATCGTTGGATTGCATATCGCAAATATGCTATTTTCGTGTTGGCCTATTTTCTTAACTTGCGATTGTGCTTAACAATGGTGATGCCGTTTTTCTCGGCATAAGCCGTGCATTCACGAATCTGACCTTCGATGGATTCTTCGCGCTGGTTATCCGAAGAATAGCGGGCATAGATTACGGCAGTCATGGCAGGCACCTCCCATTTATACATCATTGAACGGTAATACGTTCATCAAGGCAACACTTCGTATAATGTATATACCATATCCTGTAAAAGATTGCAAGTCATTTTTCTAGAAAACAAACTTCCCCGAAAGAACGTTCTCATAGTTCTTTCGGGGAAGCCCGTTATGAAAGAGAAAAAATGAAGAAAAGTAGATTGCTTGTTTGTGCAGACACGCTCTGCAAGGATCAGTTTTCCTTTTTGGCCTCGCCCTCCGGGAAGATGATCTTGTTCACGAAGAAGAAGATCACCATGGAGATGCCGCCGTTCAGCACAGTGGTGCCGATGTTGTAGATGAAATCCGGCACCAGCAGGCCGGCCACCGCCACCCAGATGCAGTTGATGGAGTTGACGATGCAGGTGATGACGCAGAACGCCAGCACATACCAGCCGATCTGTTTTGCCAGATTGCCCTTGCTGCGGAACACGAAATTGCGCTGGATGGGGAAGTTGATGCACTCGCCGATGACCATGGCGATCATGTAGGCGCAGAAATAGGGCAGACCGCCGTGGGCGGCATCATAGCCCAGGATGTTCCACTTGAAGGTCTCGCCGAACAGGGTGATGTCGATGCCCGGCCAGCCGAAATCCACCACCGGCAGGCTTGCAAAGACCCCCGGCAGGAACTGCAGCAGCAGGTACTTGAACACGGTGATGAGGTTGGACACGATGACGAACAAGCCGCCCTCCCGCACCCACTTGGCAGCGGCGGGGTGCTTTGCCGCGAAGTTATTCCAGAAATTCATAGCTTTGTTCCCCTCTTACTTGGACTGCTCGTCCAGCTTTGCCTGATAGCGGCTGTTGGCCACATAGTTCTGCAAAAGGCCCACCAGTGCCCGCAGAATGCCAATGACCCAGAAGCCCTTTGCTTCCAGCACAAGGCCATCCACAGTCTCCTCGCCGATGATGCCGCCGGTCATCTGCGCCAGCCCGCGCAGCGGCATATTGTACTGGAACAGGATGTTCAGGTTGGGCTTGCCCCGCTTTTCGCCGGAGCGCACCAGCAGGGTGAGCACCCCCGCGATGAGCCAGCACAGCGGGCTGCGGCTGTGGTTCAGCTCGCCCAAGGTCATGGTGCGGTCAATAGCAGTCTTTTCTTCCGGCAGCGGACGCCCCAGCAAAGCTTCAAACTCCGTATCCGGGATGTTCTGGATATTGCCCGTCCGGTAATCCGACAGCGCTTTGCCTGCATAAGGGTCGGGTGCGCCGGTGCCCGGCAGGGCGATTTCAGCAGTCAGGCGGATGTCCTGCACATTGGCACCCACCAGCAGCTGATAGCTGCCGCCCTCCACCTCCCAGCGGTCGGTGGCTACATTCCAGTAACGGAAGGTCTTGTCGTCCAGCGGGATGGTGACCGTTTTGCTCTCCCCTGCCTTGAGGAACACTTTGGCAAAGCCCTTTAGCTCCTTGGCGGGGCGGAAAACCGCTGCATCCGGCTTTGCCACATAGAGTTGTGCAATTTCTGCACCGGCCACGCTGCCGGTGTTGGTAAGGGTAAAGGTGACCTTCTCTGCATTTACCTTCAAATCGCTGTACGCAAAGGTGGTATAGCTCAGGCCGTAGCCAAAGGGATACCGCACTGCCTTGTTGGCGGTCTCGTAGTAGCGGTAGCCGACGTACAGCCCCTCCCGGTACTCGGCGTTCTGCTTTCTGCCGGGGAAATACCGGGCAGCGGGGGTATCTTCGTAACGCAGGGGGATGGTCTCTGCCAGCTTGCCGCAGGGGTTCTGCCAACCGGTGAGCACCTCCATCATGGCACCGGCACCGGCCTGCCCGCCCAGATAGCCGTGCACCACTGCCTTGCACTTCGCAGCCCAGTCCGTCTCAATAACGCTGCCTGCACTGACCACAGCCACTACATTCGGGTTCACCGCAGTGACCGCATTCAATACCTCTTTCTGCACCGCCGGGATGCAGATGTGGGTGCGGTCCAGCCCCTCGCTCTCGCTGGATTCATCCAGACCGATGCACAAAATCACCACGTCTGCCATCTTTGCCTGCGAAACGGCTTCGTCCAGATAGGCTTTGTTAGGCTTGCCGCTGCGCTCGTAACCGGCGCAGTAACCGATCATTTCCAGCTCTGCCGCTTCCATGGCGTCCTTCAGGCTGTCCACCTTGGTGGGGTTCACCATGCTGGAGCCCGCGCCCTGATACCGGGGCGTCAGGGCAAAATCACCGATAAGCGTCACCTTTTTGCCATGTTTCAGCGGAAGAATCGCATCTTCATTTTTCAATAGAACAATGCTCTCCGCCGCCGCCCGTTGGGCTAATTCGTGATGCGCCTTTTCGTCAAAGCTGCGGGGTGCTTTTTCCATGGCTGCGGTGGTGGAAAGCACCAGTTCCAGCAGCTCGTCCACCCGCAGGTCGATCTCCTGCTCGGTCAGATTTCCCTCGGCGACTGCCTTCAGCAGCTTGCGTGCCCCGCCCAGACCCGGGGAGGGCATTTCCAGCGTGGAGCCGTTCTTCACGCCCTCCACATGGTCGTTGGAGCCGCCCCAGTCGGTGACCACTGCGCCATCAAAGCCCCACTCCTTGCGCAGGATATCCACCAGCAGATGATGGTTCTCGTTGGCGTAGATATCGTTCACCTTGTTATAGGCGGACATGATGGACTTGGGGTGTGCTTCTTTCACCACAATTTCAAAGGCGGTGAGGTACAGCTCCCGCAAAGTGCGCTCGTCCAGCACCGAGTTGCTTGCCATACGGCGCAGCTCCTGACTGTTTACCGCAAAGTGCTTGGGACAGGCGGCAATGCCGTTTTCCTGAATGCCCCGGACGTAGGCAGCTGCCATCTTACCGGAAAGGTAGGGATCCTCGGAAAAATACTCAAAACTGCGTCCGCACAGGGGGCTGCGCTTCAGGTTCAGGCCCGGGCCCAGCAGCACGTTGACCCGGTTTGCGGCGGTCTCCTCGCCCAGTGCCCTGCCCACTTCTTCGCCCAGCGCCGGGTCCCAGCTGTTTGCCATGGTGGCAGCGGTGGGAAAGCAGGTGGCAGGCACGGAGGGGTTCAAGCCCAGATGGTCGGCTGCGCCTGCCTGCTTGCGCAGACCGTTGGGGCCGTCCGAAAGCCACGCGGCAGGCACGCCCTGCTTGGGATACTCCTGCGTCTGCCATGTATTTTTGCCGGACAGCAGGGCACATTTTTGTTCAAGGGAAAGCTTTGCGATAATATCCTGATGTTTCACGGAAAAGCTCCTTTCTGTGGAAACGTGATCTCTTTTGGAAGCAGGACCACGCCGGATGGGGGTACGCCGTGATCCTGTTTCCAAAAGGGAACACGGCTGCGGATGTGACCGGATTAGAAGGGGTCCGCCTCCGCAGCCGTGTTCGCGCAAAAGAAGAAAAAAGATGAGAAATCTATGACAAAGGGAATGGCAAAGGATTATCAGCCGGGGAAGAAGAACCCGCGCTCTTCTTTCTTATCGCCGTTGATCTCCACGCTGACAGGCTCGCACCAGTCGGATTCCACGGCCTCGGCTTCGGTGTCACCCAGTGCCTTGCATCTGACGTAGTAGGTGATGGGCTCGGTCAGGAAGCCATCCTCGCCCAGCAGGGAGGGGTCAGTGACTTCCGGCACGGCAAATTCGCAGATATTGCCGTTGTACTTATTGGCGTCCGGGCCAAAGCCTGCATCCGGGTTAGAGGTGATCTCATAGCCGAAATCGGTACTGTCCACCAGCTGGGTGCAGGCCTCATCACTGTAAATTTCAGCTTCAAACCCATAGATGCCGGAGGTCTTCTGGCGGTCTGCAATATCGCTGACCGTCACATTGCAGCCCCAGTAATTGCGTTCCACCTTGATGCTGGGTACCGACAGATCGCCGCCGCGGCGGAACTCACCGCTGGGGGTAAAATCGGTAGCTTCACCGTCCTTGTTGTAAGCGCAGACGTAAGCTTTGTACAGACCGAAAGGTACGCTGCTCATACCGTCCACGGTGCCGCTCAAAGCGGTGCTGTCGCTGGCTGCCACCACCTGCATCACATCCGGTACATCATTGGTGGTCGGCTTGTCATCCGCCGGGGCATACTGGCTGGAAAACACCCAGATCTCGTACCGGCTGGCGCTCTTGGAACCGGTAAAGGCAAAGCTGCCGTCACTGGACATGGTAAAACCGGTGGGTGCAGTGACCTTGCTGCCGCCGCAGCCGGTGAGAATAGAGCTGACAGTCGCCGTTGCCGCAACGGTGCCGCTGAGTTTCAGAAACTGATTCCTGGTCATCATGTTACTTTTCCTCCTTGACCTCGGCCTTGGCAGCTTTTTTCTCGGCCTTTTTCTTCGCACGCTCTTTTTCGTCCTTCAGGCTCTTGCCTGCCAGAGCCAGCAGGGCAATATCGGCCACAGCCACAATGCCCCAGCCTACTTTCAAGCCCTTCTGCCAAGGTGCTTCGCCATAGGTGATGGTGGTGCCGTTGACGATGCCCTGCATACAATTGGCGTTTGCCTTGTTGAACAGGATGCGCTTGCAGGCCTGCTGCAGGCGGGTGACGGCGGTCGCGGATGTGTGGTCCACGGCGGTGCAGGTGGACAGCATCAGGTCGGTGGCTTCGCTGCGCAGGGCGTGGTCGCAGTCCATGTAGTCGTCGGTGCCGTTGCCGCCGCCGCAGTCGGTGATGCAGGTGCCGGTAAAGCCGAACTCGTTCTTTACGATATCCCGCACGGTGATGGTGTCGTGGCAGCAGTTCACCGAGCCGATGCGGTTGTAGCCGGTCATGATACCGGTGGCGGCACTCATGGTACGAGAGGTGAGGGTGAGCTTGTTGTCCTCATCCACCTCGTAGTACTTTACCTCCATGGTAGCGGTCTTCATGTACTTTTCAAAGCTGTGGACATACACCTCGCGGATGGCCTGCTCGTTGGCCCAGGTGCACACGCCCTTACGGTTGGTTTCCTGGTTGTTCAGGGCAAAGTGCTTGGTGAGGCAGATCAGGCCCTTCTCGGATGCGCCGCCGGTCTCGGCAGCGCAGATGATGCCTGCCAGCACGGGGTCCTCGCTGTAATACTCGTAGTTGCGGCCGCCAAAGGCGTTGCGGTGGATGTTGCAGCCGGGGCCGTACCAGCCGGTCAGCAGGGTGGACTGGGTATGTGCCTCCTCGCCGAAGGCATCGCCCACTTTGCGGGCCAGCGTGGGGTTGAAGGTTGCGGCAAGCACCGGCTCAGAGCAGTACCACACGTTGACATACAGGGTGAAGGAGTGGCCAAAGAAGCCGTAGGGATCGTCCATATCAATGGATTCCGGCACGCCGTTTGCCTCGTCGGCGTGCTCGATCCATGCACCGTCACGGAACATATAGTACATGGAATCCACGGTGAACTGCTGCATATACTGATCCCACAGCTCATCGTCAAAGTCCTTGCCACGCAGGTCGATGAGCTGGAGCTTGGTAGCGGTGGAGGCGGTCACGGGCATGACAGTCTCGGTCAGGTCCTCGGTACGGGCACGGGCATCGTACTTTGCAAGGTCTGCCAGCGTCTGGTCGTCGGCGATGCTCTCGGCTGCGGAGGGCTCTGTGGGGAAGGTGCCTGCAAAGTCCTCACGGCTGAAGTTCAGGCTCTTGCCCTCCTCGGCGGTATCGGAGAACTTATAATTGGTGCGCTCGTCGTAACGGGTGACGGCAGCTTCCTTATCGGAGGGACGGGGGTTGTTTTCGCCGTAGGTGATCTTGCTGTCCAGCGTGTAGGTCCAGCACAGGTCGGTGTCGGCGGTGTCGATGGATGCCCAGCTGTGGGCATTCTCGGACAGATAGAAGCTGTAATCGCCGGCATCCAGAATGTAGCAGCGGTCGGTCTTGTAGTCAAAGCTGCACAGGTCGTCCCGGTTGATGGTGATCTCCACCGTCTCGCTGGCACCGGCTGCCAGCTTTTCGGTCTTGGCAAAGCCGCCCAGCACAACGTGGGCCTTTTCCACACCGCTGCCGCTGACGTAGGGCAGGCTGACGTAGATCTGTGCCAGACCCTTGCCGGCTACGGAGCCGGTATTGGTGATCTCCACCTTGCAGGTGAAGGTGTTGCTCTCCTCGTCAAAGGAGGGGGTCTCGGCATACTTCAGGTCAAAGGTGGTGTAGCTCAGACCATAGCCCAGCGGATAGACCACCTCGCTATCATAATCGAACCCGGAATAGTTGCCGTTCTGTGCCTCGTAGCAGGCGGTCTCGTAGTAGCGGTAGCCAACGTAGATGCCCTCTTTATAAATAACAAAGTGGTCTACGCTGTTGTAGCTGCTCTGCCCGTTGCTGGTGCCGGAGTTTGTATAATCATAGTTGCCGGTATTGATGGCCGCCGGGGTGGACAGCACATCCCGAACGTAAGTATCCGGCAAATGACCGGAGGGGCACACATCGCCGCAGAGGATATCGTTGATTGCGAAGCAGCCGGTGGAGCCTACGCCGCCGACCCACAGCGCGCCTTTGATGTTGCTGAAATCGTAGGTCTTGCCGGTGTGCTTGTCGGTGTAGCTGCCGCCATCCTTGATGAAGCCCAGCTCCATGGTGTTGCTGGCATTGATGATCATAACGACTGCGCTGAAGTTGGCGCAGACATATTCCAGCATCTCCAGCTCATCCGGGTAGATGGACAGCTCGTTGCAGTTGGCGTAGGATGCACCCATATCCTTGCTGAAGTCGCTGCCCTCGCCCTCGTTGCGCTCCAACGTGACCAGAGCCACGCCGTTGCTGCCGCCGTAGGTGGACAGGCTGGAGCCATAGATGTTCTCGTATTCCTCTACGGACAGCTCCAGCTTGCTGCCCTCGGTGGGCAGCTGCTCATAGCCGGGGTTCACATCAAAGGTGCCGCGCTCCACCAGTGCCACATCCAGAGAGGAAGCGCCCTCGGTGGTGGCAGGGTTCTCGCCGCCTGCCATGTTCATGCTGCGGGTACGGGTGCCGAACAGGGTCACCTTGGAGCCCTTGGCCAGCGGCAGAAGGTTGCCCTCGTTCTTCAGCAGGGTGGCGCCCTCCTGCATGACCTCCTCGGTCACCTCCTGTGCGTAAGCGATGGACTCATCCGTGGTGGTGGTGAGGTAGTCATAATAGTTGCCGTCTGCGGACGCTGCGTCCACACCGGCAGCGGCGGCAAAGGATGCGGGGGAAATGTAAGCAGTTGCACCGGCCCCTGCCACAGAGGCTGCCGAAAGCTTTAAAAATTCGCGTCTGTTCATGTCGTTTTCTCCTTTTCAGTCCACTGTGCTCACTGGATGACGAAGCCGGTCAGGTTGGGAGCAATGGCTGCCAGCTGGGTGACCTGCATCTCGCCGAAGCCAAAGATGGACGACATGGTGGTGGAGTACTTGTTCATCAGCACCGTTGCCACAGCCATCAGCACTGTGAGGATGATAGCCACAACGATGCAGATGATCGCCGTTTTTTTGCCGTTCTTCTTTTTCTTCTTTTTCTTGGTCGTGTCTGCCATAGAGATTCTCCTTTCTATCTGTTACAGCGATCCTGTATCGCTGCAAAATCTGTTTGGATCAGTCGTCCTCATCGTCGTCAGCGTCCTCGTCCTCATAGACCACCGGGACGCCGCCGATACCGGCCTTTTTGTTCACGACGCCGGTGGCGATCATGACAGCTGCCACTACAAAACATACAACCGCTGCGATGGTAGGCATGGTGCCCTTGAGGAAGGTACCGCTCTTCTGGGCGGCCTTCAGGGTCAGTTCAATGTTCTGGCTGACCGTGCTCTCGGCAAGGCTCATCACGTTGAGGTAGGCAACGCCGGTAAAGAGCAGTGCCGCGCCATCCAGAATGGAAAGCACCATACGCTTTTGCGCCGAGCCGTGCTTCCACATGGCCAGTGTAATGATGGTCAGGATGACCGGCAGCACTGTGGCCAGCGACAGTACAAGATTGAAGCCGAACTCATGGTAATGGTAGATGTACTGGTGTCCCCAGTAGTAGAAGGTGACCATCCAGCCCACATAATTGCGGCCATCAATACTCAGCGCCGGCAGAAAGGCATACAGCGCAATGGCTGCAACGGCCACTGCCAGTGCGATGAGTGGGACAAAACCCGGCACACCTTTTTTGGTTTGTTCGTCCATGTTGGTTTCCTCCGTTTTCTGTTTGGTTTTTCTGCACAGTTTCTTTTCATTTCTCTGTGCATCTTTGATTGACAACGCCATAATAGCAAATTACTTTGCCGATGTCATAGTTTCTTCACAACCTGCGTTTTTGTGAAGCAACCAGTCTTGTATCCTACACGAACGGTCGTTTTTTCCACACGAACTGCACTTCAGCGGGCAGAACGGTGTTGTATCCTTTGTAGAATTTACACAGTTTCCTCAAAAAGAGCGCAAAAAAGACCGGCAGTAAAAACTACTGTCGGTCTGGAACGGTCCGTTCGATTTATCAGAAGAGCATCACGCCGTTTTCCCGGCTGAGCTGCAAATACTTTTCCTTTACTTCCCGCGCTTTGCTGCGGCTGATGGGGATGCCGGTGCCATTGGTCAGCATCAGTTCATCTCCGTTGAAGCGGTCGATGGCGCTGAAGTTGACCAGATACCCCTTGTGCACACGCAAAAAGCCATGAGAGGCCAGTTCTTCTTCCAGTTTTTGCATCCGGCTGGTAATGCGTACCGGTTCAGCACGGTCTGCCACAAACATGTGCTGATAGGTGCCGCCGCCCTCAAAATAGAGCACGCGGGAAATGGGCACCCGCAGATAGCCGCTCTGGGTCTGCACCACTACATTTTTCTCGGTGTGGCGCTTGTCCAGCATGGTCAGGTAGGAGTGCATCACATCCTCGATATCCTTTAAAAAGCGGCTCTTGCGCACAAAGCCAAACGGGTGCACCTGCAGGGCGTTGAATACGCAGTCCTCCCGGTGGGACACATAGATGATCTCTGTGGCTGCGGTCACCTCCCGCAGTTTCTGCCCCAGTTCAATTCCATTCAGCTCCGGCATCTCAATGTCCAGAAAAACCAGATCCAGCTGCATCCGCTGACAGCAATCCAGCAGTTCCAGCGGGTTTGTGTATTTTTCGGCCTGTGCCGGGATCTCCTGCTGCTGCAGAATGCTCATTACTGCCCCGGCAATTGCATTCAGCGAAGTCTTATCATCATCACAGAATGCGATTTTCAACGCGTCCATTTCGTTCTCCTTCTCCTTTGCCTGTGTCAGGAGACATTTTCCGCCCAGCGCAGGTCCAGCATAATGTCCACCCGGTACTTTCCGTTTTCGATGCTGCGGCTGATCTGACCATTGTATTTCTGCACGATGCTGTCCACAATGCGCACGCCGTAGCCGTGCATGGTCTTATCCTTCTTGGTGGTCTTGAGCGAGAGCAGCGTTTCCCGCCCCAGCTGTTCATCCACCGGGTTCAGCACGCAGAGATACAATGCTGAATTTTTCTGGTTGATGCCCACCTCCACCACGCCGTTGACAATATTCTGCCGCTGGATTGCCTCCAGTGCGTTGTCAATGAGATTGGTCAGCAGGCTGCACAGATCCGTCTCTGCAAACGGCAGCTGAGGTGCCACAAAAATGCGATGATCCAGTGCGCAGCCCTGTGCATGGGCGCGTCCCTGTTCCAGATTCAAAATCGTGTTCAGCACCAGATTTCCGCAGTCGATCCCGGAAAGCGGCTTAGAGTTTGCCTGCCTGTTCTGATCAAAAAATTCCTGCAGTTCATCGTAGCGCTTTTCTGACAGCAACACATCCATATAAGCGTACTGGTTTTTGATATCGTGCCGGATCGCCCGCAGCTCGTCCAGATTCTGGCGGCTCAGCTCCATCAGGTTACGCTCGCTCTGTGCGATATATTTTTCTGCCATCAGTCGGCGCTCTGCTTCGCTGTGCTGACAGACTGCATAGTCCAGATAATAGGCCACCATATTCAGCACCAGAATGCACCCAAACGCCGACAAAGCAAACACATTGCTGGTGAAGGTAAAGTCGGAACGGATCCGGTTATAGAGCAGTGCCAGTGCAATGGAGGCAGCGCTGATAATATACGCATAATGCAGGCTGACCGTCGGGATATCCGGAAACTGCTGAATGCTGTAACGCCGAAACCACAGTGCCACCGGGAAGATCAGCAGCACACAGGCGTTTCGCAGAAAGATCTCAATGGTACTTCCATAGGTTATATCTGCAAGTACGTTGGGAAAGGTCGCCGAAAGCAGAATCATGCACATTTCTGCCGCATAGAACAGCAGCAGCGTGATCTGGCAGCTCTTCTTTTTCAGCTGCCGAAGCCATAACGCATAACCTACCAGCAGCAGCGGATGGGTAACAAAATAACTTCCCTGGCGCTGGAACAGCATCTCCCACACACCATTCAGGATCACAAGGGCTGCAAACAATGCCACGGCTGATACAGCACGCTGTCTCCAAGGTTCTCTGCGGTTTTCAGATCTCCTTTCCAGTATCATGAGTACGCTCAGGCTGGTAACAGCATTCTGGATCACCATACTGGGCTCAAAGGCGTATGCCTGCAAATAATAAGTCAATCGTTCCAGCATAGTCCCCCCTCCTATTCCGTTCTATTATAAGCGAACCGGGCAAAACATTGCAAGAGGGGCAAATTATCTTTTTACTTAGCAAATTTCGGTTTGGACGCAATACAGATGTTTCGATTTTCCAATTTGTTTGTTCGTTAAAATTTCCTGTAAAATATTTCAGCACTCAGCACTCGTTGAATAAGTCCTACCATCACCACTTCACTACAATGATTTTTTCAAAATCATCTTGACGCACCGTTCAATTCGTGATATTCTCTGTCACAAATCCAACCGTTCTTGTGGATTGATCTAAAGCCATCCACAAGATGTGATCGTGTTCATTTTGAACACAGCTACAGGAAGTGGTTGGTTATCACCGTGATATGCTCCCTATAACAGAGACACTGAAATAGGGAAAGGATTAAAATGAGCAAACGAAAAGAGATCGATCCAGAGTTTAGAATCTGGCTCATTGAGGAATGTCTAGCAGGGCGAATGCG
>Ga0129310_1002913_pt1 | contig 11758 bp, 7 predicted proteins | sample Go1ome_2_FD_94433 | JGI IMG/M metagenome (GOLD analysis project Ga0129310, IMG submission 94433) | Western lowland gorrila individual fecal microbial communities from Wisconsin, USA - Go1022A metagenome | ecosystem: Host-associated > Mammals > Digestive system > Large intestine > Fecal | place...
ACGGTATCCTGAAGACCTCGCGCATGCAGCGTACCACCGTGGGCTTCAACCTCACCCCCGAGTTCTTCAACGGCAAGTTGAAGATTGCCCTCAACGCCAAGGGCAGCTATGTAGTAGACGACAAAGCCGACACCGGCGCCATCTACGCAGCGCTCATCTACAACCCCACACTGCCCGTATACAGCGACTACCGCACTCTGGGCAACAGCGGATTGAGCTATCTGGGCGGATACACCTCGCTGATCAACAACGACGGACGTCTCGAAACCAACGGTGACTACAACCCCGTGGCAATACTCAACGGCGTCGACAAGCAGGACGAAATGTGGGCCTCCACCGGCAACCTGATGATTGACTACGCTCTGCACTTCCTCCCCGAACTGCGACTGAACCTCAACCTCGGTTACGACATTATGCAGGGTCGCACACGCGATTACACGCTGGCCAACAGCCCGCAGTCCTGGCAGTCCAACTACAACAACGGCGCCGGCCAGTACTTCTACCAGTACCAGCTGGCACGCAACACCATGCTCGAGTTCTATGCCAACTACAAAAAAGAAGTAGAAAGCATCCAATCCTCGTTTGATGTCATGGCCGGTTACTCCTGGCAGCGTTTCGACTACCACAAACGCAACCATACCGAAATCACCACCCTCGGTTACACCCTTGATTATATGCCCACCGTGGGTATGTGGAACATGAATGTCGACCCCAACTCCGAACAATATATCGGCAAGAGCTTCGGCCTCGACTACCGCAAGACCTATTACGACGGCAACCAGCTGAACCTGCTGTCCTTCTACGGACGTTTCAACTACTCCTTCAAGGACACCTACCTGCTGACATTCACTCTGCGTGACGATGCCACCTCGCGCTTTGCCAAGGACTGCCGCTGGGGTCTGTTCCCCTCGGTTGCTCTGGGCTGGAAGCTCTCCAACATGAGCTTCTTTGACGGTCTCCGCGACAAGATGAACGAGATGAAGCTGCGCCTCGGCTGGGGTAAGACCGGTCAGCAGGCTGTGGGCGGATACAACAACTATACCCCCGTATACTCCATCTCCAACCCCGGAACTCTCTATCCCTACAACGGCGGATGGATCAACCCCCTGTATCCCAACCCCTACGATGCCAAGATGAAGTGGGAAACCACCACTACTTGGAACGTCGGTGTCGATATGGCATGGCTCAACAACCGCTTCACCGCCGCTTTGGACTGGTACCTGCGTGATACCGATGACCTGCTGGCCTACGTGCCCGTGCCCGCCGGTATGACCACCACCAACGCCATGACCCGCAACATCGGCTCGCTGCGCAACCTCGGTGTCGAACTCACCGTAGGCGCCAAGCCCATCGTCACCAAGGACTTCACTTGGACCACCGGACTCAATGTAGCCTGGAACAAGAATAAGATTACCGAGCTCACCGGTAGCGCCGAAGAAGACGAGTCCTTCACCCTCGATGCCGAAGGCAACCCCGCATCCGAGAATGCCGGCGCCATCGAAATCCATAAGGTAGGCCTGCCCGCATACACATTCCGCGTGTTTGAACAGGTATACGGACCCGACGGCAACCCCATTCCCGACTGCTACGTAGACCAAAATAACGATGGCAAGATTGACGCCTCCGACCTGGTGTACAAGCACAGCCGTGACCCGAAAGTCACCCTGTCGTGGAACAACAACTTCTCGTACAAGAATTGGGACTTCGGCTTCGTACTCCGCGCCAATATCGGCAACTACGTGTACAACGCTATGCGTGCCCGTTCAATCAACCTCTACAACCTTGAAGGACAGGGCAACATCCTCAACAACGTTCTGGACTCCAAGTTCTACTTCAACAGCGGCAAGGCTGTCAGCAACCTGGTACGCTCCGACTACTTCTTGGAGAACGCCGGCTTCCTGCGCTGCGACAACATCACCGTGGGCTACACCTTCCCCAACCTGCTCAAGAATCAACTGCGCCTGCGTCTCTACGGTGCCGTACAGAACGCCTTCGTCATCACCAAGTACTCCGGCATCGATCCCGAAGTATTCAGCGGTGTAGACAACAACGCATACCCGCGGCCCATCACCATGACCCTCGGCGTCGTGGCCACTTTCTAATCACTCCAGTCTAACAATACATCTATAGATAAGACTTATGAAATACATATCGAAATATTTCCTCGGACTGTCCTTGATGTTGGCCGCAGGTTTCAGCTCCTGCACCGGTGACCTCGACGTGCCGCCGAAAGATCCTAATCAGGACACCCCCGAAAAGATGTTTGCCGCCGATCCCCGCGGCACTATGGACCGCCTGCTGGCCGAATGCTACCAGGGTCTTGCCACCGCAAGTAACCGTGGCGCCGGCGAATCCATCCTCGGCTTCGGCGATGCCGGTGCCGGAACATTCACCCGTACCATCTTCAACCTCGAAGAGCTCACCACCGACCACTACTCGTGGCTGCAGTTCAGCGACGGCGGTTACTACGAATTGGTGACCATGGCCTTCGCCCCCGACAACGAGGTGATGTATGCCGCATACTCCCGTATCTACGGCGAAATCGCCCTCTGCAACGAGTTTATCCGCACCATTCAGCAGTACCGCAGCTATCTGGCCGACGGCGACCAAGCCGCTGCTGACGACGGCATCCGCCAGGCCAAGATCCTGCGCTCGCTGGCATACTTCTACGCCATCAGCGACTTCGGCTCGGCCGGATATGTGGACGAAACCACCGAAGCCGGTGCCGCCCCCGTGCAGTACTCGCGTGCCGACCTCTATAATAAGGTCGTAAGCACCCTCGAAGAAGTTTCGGCCGAATACGGTGACAGCTACACCGCTCCCGCTTACGGATACGTAGGCAAGGAAGCCGCTGACGCCCTGCTGGCTCGCTTCTACCTCAACGCCGGCGTATTCACCGGAACACCTGCATACGACAAGTGCTGGAACATCTGCCAGAAGATTATCGCTCACCATCAGGGCGCCGGCTTCGACAACTCCGGTCTGGCCGACTCCTACAAGGCTCTCTTCGGCGCCAACAACAACGAATATGCAGCACAGGGTTCGCGTGTCAACGAAATTCTGTTCACCGTACCCCAGGACGGTATCAATCTGCAGGCTTACGGCGGCTCGACATTCTATATGGCAGCATGCTGCGGCTCGTACGACGGCATCAGCTCGCTCAACGACTGCAACCTCAATGCCCAATGGACCTGTATGGTTGCCCGCGAGCAGCTCTCCAGAAAGTTCGAGTTTGACGGCCACGGTTTTACCAACGACGCACGCGCCGAACTCTGGAAAACCAGCAAGGACGGCTTCAAGATTGACAACAGCACCATCATGGGCAACGGCGGCTTCGCCAAGGGCTATGCTCCTCTGAAGTACACCAACTACGCTTACGACGAATTCGGCAACATCGACACCGAAAAATCGCCCAACGGTAGCGAACGCGCCTTCGCCGATGCAGACTGGACAGTCATTCGTCTGGCCGAAATCTACCTCGACGCTGTCGAAGCCAATGTCGTAGGCAACGTAGGCAATCAGGCCGAAGCACTCAAGTACATCAACTACATCCGCGAACGCGCCGGCGTCGAAGCATGGGGCGTAGCCTCGCTCACTGCCGACAATATCCTGGCCGAACGTTCGCGCGAACTCTACGGCGAAAACATTCGTCGTACCGACCTCGTCCGCTTCGGCAAATACGCCGGCGGCGGATATGTATGGAATTGGAAGGGCGGCGTACATGACGGCCGCGACGTCGATGCACACTTCAACCTCTATCCTATACCCAGCAAGGTCATCTCGTTCCAGAAATACGAGCAAAACCCCGGTTACGGCAAGTAATGGCAGCCATCAGACGCATATAGCCGTACAAACAATATTAAACAGCTAAAACACAGAATACGATAATGAAAAAGATATCAATTCTCATGGCAACGCTGGTGGCTGTGCTCACCCTCGGTAGCTGTAAGCAAAATACCGAGCCGCGCATCCAGGAAGCTACGGACTTCAAGCTCAATACACCCGCCCTGGCTTCGCAGTACTACCAGCTGACACCCGAAGGCACTGTCGACCTGGACTGGTCGCAACCTGACTGGGGCTTTGCCGCCGTGGCCGACTACCAGATCCAAGTAAGCCTCGAAGAACAATTCGTAGAGGCCAACGAGGAAGAAGGCACCGCAGCCAACTACTACACCCTTCCCACAGCCTATACCACCTGCAACGCAGCCGTATCGGCCGAAGAACTCGCTATGGGTATCTGCAAACTTCGCGGCATCACCGACGAAGACAGCTACACCGACGAGCCCGCACGTCCCGTATACATCCGCGTGGTAGGTACCGTTCCCCAATATCCCGCTTCAGAGATAATCTCCAACACCATCTGCTTGCAGCAGGTCAAGGGATATTGCGCTATCCAGTCGCCCGGCAAGATCTACCTCGTAGGTGCTCCCGAAGGCTGGAAAGGTCCTGACGCTTCGGCCGCCGACCACTACAAAGATTGGGCCCTCTACGAAGACGCCGACGCCATCGGCTCGCAAATCTATCACGGAGTATTCGAGATACCCGCCGGCAGCGCCATGTTCCGCTTCTATACAGCCCTCACCGGCTGGGATGCCGACTCGTGGGGCAGCCAGGCTGATGACAACCCCGTTGACGTAGCCTTCACCGGAGGTGAGTTCAACTACACCCTCGTCAAAGGTAAGGGCGCGTTCAACTTCCCCGACTGGCAAGGCGGCAAGATGGACATCACCGTCAATATGAACACTCTTAAACTGATCATCAAAGCTGTGGAATAACCACCTGTCACGAAGCATACGCGTACCCCGCCGGGGCGCTTCAGCCCCGGCGGCGCGCAGATGCTACGAAACAAGTAACCACACACTTAACACATCATTAGAAAAATGAAAAAATTAAGCGTAATACTTATGGCAGCGCTGGCACTGGCTGCAACCTCGTGCGACGAGAGCACCAATGCCGAACCCACGGTGAACCCGCAGCTGCCCGTCATGAACGCCAACGACCTGCAGGTGGAAGGCGCCGTGGCCTCGGCCATCGACGTGACCTCCGCCCTGCAATCCGAGACACCCATCGTGCTGGGATCTGTCGCTGCCGTCAATAACCTGCCCGCCGGCTACGAACTCAAATTTGTCGGCACCATGGGCCGCGATGCAGCCTTTGAGCGTAGCGCCGACTTCGACGTGACCCTCAACGCCACCACCCTCGAGGTGGCACCCCAAGTCTTCGAAGACACCTACGTAAGCGTTATGGGCAAATCCGCCAAGGCCAAAGAAGTCTTTGTACGAGTAGCCGCCTACGCCGTCAAAGGCACCTCGATGGTACGCTTCGGCGATGACAAGACCTTCGTCATCAACGCCAAGACCGTCGTAACGCCCGTCGACCTCGGTATCGTCATCGAACCCTCCTACGGCCTGCTCGGCACCATCAACGGATGGAGCGTAGCCGAGGCCATACCCTTCGAACACTCCGCAGCAGACGTGTACGATGACCCCATCTTCACACTGCAAGTAGTCATCTCCGCGGCTGACGCCGACGGCGGATGGTGGTGGAAAGTCGTGCCCCAAAGCACTATTGCCACCGGCAACTGGGTAGACGCCGACAACGCCTCCTTCGGCGTAGCCGAAAACGGCGACGGCGCCCTCGAAGGCAACCTCAAGCCCCGTACAGCCACCGTAGACTGCGGCGCCGGTTGCGTCAAGACCCCCGGCGTATATCGCCTGACACTGGATATGGAAAACCAGAGCTACGAATTTGTCAAAGTCTTTGACCTGCTCTACACCCCCGGCAACCATAACGGATGGTCGCAGACCGCTTCGGCATGGGCATTTGCAAAAGTCGGCGAACCCAAGTACAGCGCCTTCCTGGCTCTCGACGGCGAATTCAAACTCAGCACCGAGCCCAACTGGAACGGCACCAACTACGGTGTAGGCGCCGAAGCCGGAACCTTGAGCACCGTCGGTGACGCCGGCAACCTCAACGCAGCCAAGGGCGTATACTTCCTGTCGGCAGACATCTCCGCCCTCACCTACAAGCTCTCCGCTATCGAGACCGTAGGCCTTATCGGCGACTTCAACGGCTGGGGCGGCCAGCAGAACCTTACACGCCAAGGCGAAACCCTGGTTTGGAAAGGCAAGCTCACCGTTACAGACGGCCAAGGCTTCAAGATCCGTTGCAACGACGACTGGGGCATCAACCTCGGCGGCGACCTCAAGGCACTGACCGTAGACGGTGACAACATCGTTGTCGCCGCCGGCACATACAACGTCACCCTCGACCTGACCAACGTGCCTTACAGCCTCACACTCACGAAGTAAGACCCCGAATGACGCGGCCCTGATAAGCCCGTCATCATCCCACCCATAAGCGAGGGCACCGCGGCATCCGCCGCAGTGCCCTCGCCTGCTTTTTGTGCGTAAACACCCGAAGCATACCGGTCGCACGTATGGATAAATCTCCTATGACTCAACCATCGCTCACTTAATTTATTTTAGCATTTTCCAATAAGGTTCGAGTCTGGCTTGTAGAAAACATACAACTTCAGGAAATGCCAGCTTTTGTTGGATTTTTAGTTTGGTTACAAAAGAGTTCCATCGTATGTTTAAGTCTGAATTGTTGGCAAAATCAAGACTGAATACGGTGTGATTATCCATATAGGCTGTTTGGCGATTTTCAAATGTAGCGTTTATGGCCTCACTCAACACCTCACTGTCGTATTTTCCTTCGTGTAAAATGGTGTATAGGTCGTAGAAATCCTTCATTCCCATAAAGCGTTTGTGCGCATATAGCAAAGCTCCGCCTTTTAGTAGGAAATGGTTGTGGTACGGGCTTATCGACAAACGGTATAGCAAGCGCTCTTGGAGGTATCTTGTCACCAGCATTTGATATCCGAGTTTCTCATTCCGTGAAACATTCAATAATTTTGCTTTTACCGAACGACCGAAATTGTGCTTTTCTTTTATTGCCATACTTCAAGATATTGATTCAGCGTTTTACGTATTCTTAATTTTGAGGCATAATCCATCAGTCGTGAGATATTTCTGTCCGGACGTCTTAGGTAATTCTGAAGGATTTCAGCCATTACGTCAATGCCGACTTTGTTCCTGTATTTGATTGCATCGCATACAGAACGTTCTATATCAAAGATAGGAATATCATACCCTTGTACAATTTTTCGGGTTGCTCCGATAGAGAGCAGATTGTCGGATTGATAAACCAATTGAAATTCAGGATAATCAGGTAGAACTATCTTCCGTGCCCGCCCAATGGCTACATAGTAGGCATTGGGTATCTGTGTCGTCAAGCGATAAACAGACCATGCCGACCAGAGGCATAGTATGCCTCGGGGAACTATCACCCGTATGTCCACCATGGTGTTTGCCAAGGCATCAATGTCTGCGTATATGCCGTTTTTGAGTCTTATCGCTTCACCTTTACGAACAGCTTCCTGCAACTGTTGCTCTTGCCAGTCGCTCAATTCTTTTGTTGAAACGTAGCCTTTTTCTTTGAGTTTGTCTATAATATTCATATCCCGAATATGTTTTACCTGGAAAAGATACTGCAAATATTTAAATGTGCAGTGATTTTTACAGGTAAAAATTTTTTAGGGAGAGACACCGTGTCCTGCATTTGGCAAGCCGGATTTTGGCATATAGACCTATTTTTTGTCTAATGTCATTTCATTAAACTAAATAGTTTTTGCTCCTCAAGGTGGTAACTTACCACCTTAAAGGGTGGATAGCTTATACTTGACATTAGAAGTTGAATTGTCTTGCCTTGCCTTGCTGTTTGAGGCGCAATATATTGCGCCCCTACGGTGCTGTAATCCGATAAAAATGCGTAACTTTGACGAATAATGGCACGGCGCATGGCACGGCGCCGTGGAATATATACCGGAAACAATCTGAATAACAACGATATACCAATCATAATCCAATCAAATGAAAGAGGAGTTCAAGGCCGAACTTATCCGCAAGCTCAAGACTCTCGAAGGCATTACCGATGACGAACGCGCCGCCCTGCTGGGACTGCTGCGCACCAACCGAACCTACGGACTGGTGTGGGAAGACAAGCCCGAAGGCATCGAGGAGACCCTGCGCGAGCAACTCCCCGTCCTGCGCGAGGTCAAGGATAAGGCTATCATTGCGGCCGAAAACCAAGAGGGGAAAATACCCCCCCCCAATTCGCTGATACCCAACCACTTAATTATTGAGGGGTGACAATCTTGTCTCTCTGTCGGCCCTCGCCTACACCCACGCAGGCAAAATCGATGTAATCTACATTGACCCTCCATATAATACCGGAAATAAGGACTTTGTCTACAACGACTCGTTTGTGGACAAGGAAGACGCGTATCGCCACTCAAAATGGCTCTCCTTTATGGAGAAACGCCTCCGCATTGCCAAAAAGCTTCTCTCCGACCGTGGCGTCATTTTCATCTCCATAGACGATAACGAGCAAGCAAATTTGAAGTTGCTGTGCGATAGTGTGTTTGGAGAATTTAATTTTGTGGGACAATTGATATTAAAAACTGCCACTGACAATAATCCTTCGCAGATAAATACAGAACATGAATATATGCTCTGTTATTGCAAATCAAAAGAAAAGCAGGGAAACTGGAAGCGACAGAGCCAGGCATCAAAGCTATTAATAAACAAGGGCATAGAATTAATTAAAGATGGCTTGCCGTTAGCTGTTGCAGAAAGGGAATTGCGGAAATGGATTAGAGCAAACAAATCCGTCTTACCTCAAGTTGCACACTATAATAAAATCGACTCAAAGGGCGTCTACAGTAGTTCGGGTAATTCGTCTAACCCACATCCCGGCGAATATAATTACGATATTTTACACCCAATAACAGGACTTCCGTGTCCCAAACCAATAAATGGGTGGCGATGGCCTGAATCTACATTTATTGAATACGACGAAGCAGGAGAAATAGAGTGGGGCAAAGACCATACAACGCAGCCTCATGTAAAGAAAAGAATTGAAACCTCTACAGAATATCTGAGAACACTTATATATGAAGATAATCGAGGGACTACGAAAGCCCTCGCAGATATGTTTGGAGGCAAAAAGATCTTTGATAACCCTAAGCCGTTGTCTGTTTTGTCACGAGTGATAGATTTTGCTGGAGAGAAGGATTCCACTATTCTTGACTTCTTTGCGGGATCGGGGACGACGCTGCATGCGGTGATGCAGTTGAATGCCGAGGATGGTGGGCATAGGCAGTGCATACTGTGCACCAATAACGAAAACGGGATTTGCGAGAACGTGACCTACGAGCGCAATAAGCGCGTAATCCAAGGGTATACGAAGCCTAACGGCGAGAAGGTCGAAGGGCTGCACGCCAACAACTTGCGGTACTACCGCACCGAATTCATCGGGCGCAGCCGCACGCCGCGCAATATGCAGCGCCTTGTCGAGCTGTCCACCGATATGCTGTGTATCAAGGAAGACTTGTATGCCGAGCAGACGGAATTGGGTGGGATGCGCGTTGTGCCGCGCGTCTTCCGCTACTTTGCCGAGGGCGAGCGCAAGATGCTCATTATCTATCGCGAAGAGTATATCGAAGAGATAGTCGGGTTGATAGCCAAGGTTGAGACTACGGCGCCCATACGCGTCTACGTGTTCTCGCCCAGTGAGGACCCGGCCAGCGAGCTTTTCGAGCCGGTGGCCGAGAAGGTTGAGCCCGTGGCACTTCCGGCGGCCATATACAACACCTACAAGCGTATTCTGCCCAAGCGTCGCGACCGCCGCGTAGACACCGAGGCGGATGCCGAAGGTGGTACGGACACGGAGACAGACGACGAACTTGGCGGACTTTTTGAAACACAGGACGAGGCATGAAAGACATAAAATATCAACAGCGAGCCATATCCGAGCTGATAGACAAGACTATACACCTGCTCGATATGGGCGGCGAGCGCCGCAAGATTGTATTCGAAGCGCCCACAGGTGCCGGCAAGACCGTGATGGCATGTGCCACATTGGCCGGCATCGTCGATGAGTTGAAGAACCGCGGCGACAGCCGCTACGCGGAATGTGCCTTTATCTGGTTTGCGCCGCGTAAGCTGCATTTGCAGAGCTACCGCAGCCTCAAAGGCGCTTTTGGCGAAACACGAAAGTTGTCGCCCTTGATGTTCGACGAACTCGACCAGGAAGAGGGCATACAGCCCGGCGAAATCCTTTTTGTCAACTGGGAAAGCATTGTCAGGGGTAATAACCTCATGGTACGCGAGAGTGAGAGTGGCGTCAGTCTCTACGAAATTGTACGACGCACCCGCGATCGGGGACTGCCCATAGTTGCCGTTATCGACGAAGAACATCTCTTTTGGGATAGGGTGGCAGACAGGACCGCACAAGTGCTCAAAAATATTCGCCCCGAGGTGGAAATTCGTATCTCCGCCACGCCCAGGACTACGCACCCCGACGAGATGGTCAGAGTGCACCGCCGCGATGTCATTGATGCCGAGATGATTAAGAAAGAAATAGTGCTCAATCCCGACATTGATATTGATGCCTCCACCGGGCTGGGAAGTATATCCATTGAAGAACGTCTGCTGGCAGTAGCCCTTGCCAAACGCGAGCAATTGGTCGCAGATTACCACGCCTTAGGCATCGACTATATCAAGCCGCTGCTGCTTGTACAGCTGCCCAACGACACCCGCGAGACCATGACCACCGAGGATAAGGCTGTATACGATATTGTTACGCAATACCTTGCCGGTCAGGATATAACCGTCGAAAACGGACGCTTGGCCGTCTGGCTGTCCAACGAAAAGCACAACCTCGAAGGACTGGAGCGCGGCGACAACGGCGCACAGGTGCTGCTGTTCAAGGAAGCCATAGCTCTGGGATGGGACTGCCCGCGTGCGGCAGTGCTGCTGATATTCCGCAAGTTACAAGGTGATACCTTCACGGTGCAGACCGTGGGACGCATCCTGCGTATGCCCGAGCAGAAGCACTATCCCAAAGACTCGCTCAATATAGGATATGTATACACCGACATAGCCAAAGACAAGATACAGATTGTCGCCGCCGACCAAGACTACATCCTCAAGAATACACTTGTGGCGCACCGGCGTCCCGACTTGCAGAACGTCATCCTGCCTTCGGTGTATGCCGACCACCCCAACGCCGAGCACAACTACCTCGGCCCCGACTTTCGCCGCGTGCTCGAGTCCGAAGCCGTCAAGTACTTCAAACTCCGACAGAACGGAGGCCTTTTCAGTCTTGCAGACCTGGCAGCTATGGACGGCGACGAGCCGCCGACACCGCTGCCCGATACCGGCAACGCCGTCATAGACGAAAATCGTCGAATTGTGTCCAATACATTGCGCCTGGATGTACGCAATATCAATATATCCTTACCCAAGAACGTCCATTTTCAGAACGAAATACAGACGTTGAATGTAGAGCAGGCCAAATTTGCACGCACCGCCGGCGAAATTGACCGTGTCTTCCGTGCATATATCGACCAAAAAGGGGGACAATTCGAGTACCGTCAGGGCGGCCGCACCGACCGCATAGCCACGTACTTGTTGAGTATTCTCGAGGATTATCTCGGCTTATTTGAGACCGAGGCCAAGAAAGTCGTGCTGTACCACGAAAACCAGCCCAAGTTTAGCCGCATCATTGACAATGCCCTCGAAGAATATATGAAAATACGCCACCTTAAGCGCGGCCGTGCCGTTCGCCCCCTCAAGCAATATGAGTGGAGCGTTCCCGAAGAGCGCGTGTACGATAGCGAGAACAATCATGC
>Ga0129310_1002914_pt1 | contig 11756 bp, 2 predicted proteins | sample Go1ome_2_FD_94433 | JGI IMG/M metagenome (GOLD analysis project Ga0129310, IMG submission 94433) | Western lowland gorrila individual fecal microbial communities from Wisconsin, USA - Go1022A metagenome | ecosystem: Host-associated > Mammals > Digestive system > Large intestine > Fecal | place...
CAGTTTGCGCAGCAGCCGTTGGTAGCTGCGGCGGTCAAAATCCTTGCCGGACTGCTTGTCCACAAAAATCGCCCGGTCCGTCAACCCGAATTCCCGCAGGGCGATGAGCTGTCGCAGCTCATTCTGTTCCTTGGTCGAAACTCTTGCATAACCGTATTCCATGTGCTGACCTCCCAATTTATCGGTGGATAAATTGTAAGCCAGGTGCTGGCCACATGGGTGGCATAGTGTTATATCACTACTATAACACATATTTTTTCATTAGTGAAGTATCACTAATAACCTTTTCTCAAATAATTTACCATAGTGATAAATCTTCATGGAGGTTTGCCCTATGGATACTCAAAAAACCGTTGCCCACCGCATCCGCCAGCTTTGCGGAGAACGAAAAATCACACCTCATCCCGTGTGTACACACGGGATGATACTTCTCTGTGACCTGTGGACTTTGCCCGCTGTGGTCAGGCGGGCATGAACATAATTCGACCATCATGAAAAGGAGGATACCTATGAGGAAACGCATCACAAGTCTATTTCTTGTTCTGGCTTTGTGTCTGACAATGCTGCCTGCGACAGCGTTGGCGGAAGATGCAAGTCCTGCTGGACAGGAGATGCAAAGCAGTACGGATGTTAGTGATGGCTACACCATCGACAAAGACACCACCCTGCAGGACGAAGAAGAGAACGACGCGGCAGTGCAGGCTGCACAGGCGCTTATTGATGCTCTGCCGGACGAGGCAACGGTAGAGCAGGCGGAGGAGCTTGAAACAAAGCTCATCGCCATTGACGAGGCACTGGCGACACTGACCGACGAGCAGCGGAAGACGCTGAATATGACCCGGTACGAGGCACTGTGCGAAGCCATGACCACGCTGACGGAGGAGCAGGCGGAGGAGCATAAGCAGGCGGGGGAGCATAGCCACCCCATCTGCGGCGACGTGAACTGCGATAAGCACGGGGAAGCTGTGACCAGCTGGAAGGGTGTTTCCAGCCTGGATGAGATCGAAGGTAAGGGCTATTACTACCTGACCGGTTCTGTGACGCGGACCAGCACGTGGTATCCCCAAGACGGCGTGGTATTGTGCCTGAACGGGTATAACATCAGCATGGACGCGAAGAACAATAATAGTGATAGCACCATTTTCGTGCAAAAAAATGTGACCTTTACTCTATGCGACTGCCAAAATAAAGGCACTGTCACGCATGGCATGAATGGTACTGCCAAGTATACCGGCAACGGCGTGTGGGTCGGAGCTGACACAAACAATACGGAAGCCAATTTTGTGCTCTACAGCGGCAGCATCAGCGGTAATGAAGATAATAACTTTTGTGCGGGCGTCTATGTGGGTGCCAACGCCAACTTCACCATGCACGGCGGCAGCATCAGCGGCAACAAAACTGCGGGCTGCGGCGGCGGTGTAAGTGTGCAAGCCGGTTCTGCCAGCTTCACTATGACCGGCGGCACGATTGCCGGAAACAATGCTGGCCGTGACGGTGGTGGTGTCTATGTGAAGAACGGTGCCTTCACTATGACCGGCGGCAGCATCACTGATAACACGGTAGGCGGCGGTTACAATGGCGGCGGTGTGTATGCGGATATGAACGCCAACGTTACCTTATCCGGCGCACCGGTCATCACGGGGAACAAGGATACGAGCAGCAAAGTAAACAATGTTTACCACAAAAAGGTTGAGGTTTATGGAGAAGGTAAGACCCTTATCGGCAAGGGCGGCTTGAGCAGCACCGCCAGCATCGGCGTGACCGTGGATGCTGACAAGCTGCCCACAACGGATGGCAGCTATATCACCATTGCCGAAGCGGCGGATGGCTATACGATCACAGCCGATGATGCAAAGCGGGTTTCCGCTGACGCGGGCACGGGCTATAATGTGCGGCGGAAAGACAATACACTGGTGCTGTTCAGGGGTGAGCTGCCCCACGAGCATCCCATCTGCGGTGCGACCTGCGGGCACACTGACAGCACGCACCCTGACGTAGAATGGACGGCGATTTCCGATCTGTCCACTATCACGGCGGGAACGGAGAGCGCCCCCAACTACTACTATCTGACCAAGAATATCGAGCTGACGACAGAATGGAATGCTCCTCAATACACGGTGCTTGACCTCAACGGGCACAGCATCACGATGCAGCAAGAGGGCGATGCAATCAAAGTCACCGGAAGCTTCACCCTGACCGACTGCAAGGGCGGCAAGACGGAATACGGCAAGATCACCCACAAGACCGGAGTCAACGGCAGAGGCGTGAATGTGAGCGAAGGCAGTACATTCACCATGTACGGCGGCAGCATCTACGGCAATACGGCCAGCAGCGACGGCGGCGGCATTTGGGCAGACCGCAAGGCCGTCATCACCATGTACGGCGGTGAGATCAGCGGCAATAAGACCACCGGCGACGGCGGCGGCGTGTATCTCGGCATCAACGCCAAGCTCGAAATGTCCGGCAGCGCGTCGATCACCGAAAATGTAACCACCAAGTACAGCGGCGGCGGTGTGTGTGCAGTCATGGGCAAGATCACGATGTCCGGCAATTCGTCCATCAGCAAGAATACTGCCAGCGACAGCAGTGGCGGCGGTGTGTTTCTAAATGGTGCCAACAGTACCTTAACGATGTCCGATAACGCAGAAATTGCAAACAACAAGGCCAAGGCCAACGCCGCTGGTGTGTATATGCTCAGCGAAGAGTCTGAATTTACCATGGACGGCGGCAGCATCTACGGCAACGAATTCACCGGAACTGGCGCCTGCAGTGGTGGCGGCGTGTACGTGAACGGCACGTTCAACATGAACGACGGCAGCATCTACAACAACACAGCCACCGAAAGCGGCGGCGGCGTGTGCTCAAACGGCATGTTCAACATGAACGGCGGCAATATCTACAACAACACAGCCACCAACGGCGGCGGCGTGTACATGTACGGCTCAAAAAAATGCTTTACCATGAACGGCGGCAACATCTACGGCAACACAGCCACCGGCAATGGCGGCGGTGTGTATATCAGCAACGGTACGTTCACGATGACCAAGGGTACGATTGGCGCTGTCACCCTCAATCGGGTCAACTACGACGGCAACTCTGCCAAAAATGGCGGCGGCGTGTATATTAACAATGGTACCTTTACCATGGGCACCGGCGAAAGCCAGACCCCGAATATCTATAGCAATACCGCTAGCGGACAGGGCGGCGGTGTGTACGTAAGAAGCGGTCAAGGCACGCATTTCCAGATTTTTAACAGCGTTCAGGTCTTGAACAACGGGAATAGCGATGTCTATCTGAACGACGACCAGACCATCCAGATCATTGGAAAGCTGGTTGGTGATAAGACGATCGGTGTGACACCGTCCTCTTTGCCGACAACAAACCCGATCACCTTTGCCGACGGCAAGGGCTACACGCTGACTGACGACGATGCAGCACCTTTCTTCGTTAATAATCATTACGGTGACAATATGTACAGCGTCCAGCTTGAGGGCAATCATCTTAAGCTGTACCTCGGTCAGCCGCATAAGCATACGGTTTGCGTCGGCACGGACTGCACGGACAGTACGCATACCAATGCGTTCTTCAGTGCGCTGAGCTATGATGCGAACACCAAGCAGCTGGTATACGACGGAATCCGCTCTGGTAATCAGATTTCCGGTGATGCCCGGTACTTGTATCTGCAAGACGACATCAAGATCAACGAAACGATCAAGATTACCGAGAATTCGAATGTTACCATTTGTCTGAATGGGCACAGCATCACCTCAACGGCAAATGGCAACGTCATCAAGATTGAAAACGGTGCGACCCTAACCCTCTGCGACTGCCGCGGCGGTAATGAGACCGCCCAATACGGCAAGATCACCCATGATCGCAGTGCCCAAGGCCGCGGTGTGTACGTCCCTGCCGGTGCCACCTTCACCATGTACAGCGGCGAGATCAGCGGCAATACGCTTACATCGAATTCGTATGGTGCAGGTGTCTTTACCGAGGGCACAACGACCATCTGCGGCAATGCGAAGATTACGAACAACTACGCGAACGCACCTAGGGGCTACGGCGGCGGTATCTGTACGACGGGCAGCCTGATGCTCGGCGGAAACGCGGAGATCACGAACAACTACGTCGGATACTCCAACAACGGCGGCGGTGGCATTTTTGCGGATCAGGGCTCGAAACTTTACATCTCCGGCAATGTGAAGGTAAGCGAAAACATGAGTGCCAGTGGTAGCTGCAATCTCTATCTCAACCACAATGAGTATGATACTGCCCCCATCACCGTCACCGGAGAGCTGGCCGACACCGCGAAAATTGGCGTAACTATGGAGGAAAGTCAGCGTCCTACCAGCACCAACCCCAGTGTGAACATTGCCAAAGCAATGACAGAGGGCTGGATCAAAGATGGCAATTTTGTCAGCGACTACAACTTCTATCAGATGGGTGTGGCCACGCTTCCTAACGAACAGCTGGCACAGCTCAGGCTGCACGACCATACATGGGGTGTGCGCGTCAAGTCCGCGACAGAAGCAAACATTCTGGAGCGGTACTGCACGGCATTCACAAACTGCCCGAGCACCGGCGGCACCCTGACACTGATAGCAGACGATGCGACCTTCAACGGCACCGCTTACGCAGGTGCAAGTGTTTTGACTGATGACTGGACCATTTCAGCACAAGACCTCACGATCTTCTATACAAACAGCATCGGCGGCACTGCAATTGAAGCGCCTATTAAGGCAGGCACCTACTATGCCAATGTCACCGTGGACGGCGTGACTGCCACGAAGGAGTTCAAGATCAGCCGTTACAAGCTCGGACTGAACGCCGGCGATTTTGACGTTGTTGTGCCGAAAAACCCGACCTACGACGGTGACCCCAAAACTGTCACCAAGGCGGAATTCAAAAACGATAGCATCAAGCAGTGGTTCGGTGAGATCACCGTGAAGTATTACGACTATGATACTGGCGATCCGGTCGATAAGCCGACGGACGCCGGTACCTACACAGTCGTACTCGATGTAGCGGCAGGCGACGGCTATGAAGCGCAGACCAATATCACCTGTGACGACTGGAAGTTCACGATCAATCAGGTACCGCAGGAACTGCAGTTCACGTACCCCACCGTGAACAAGATGTATGGCGAAGCCTCCTTCACCAACCCGCTCAAGGAGACCGACATTCAGGGTACGATCACCTACACCAGCAGCAATGAGAACGTTGCGAAAGTGGCCGCTGACGGCACGGTGACGATCCTGGCGGCAACCGAGGGTACGGTCACCATCACCGCCAGAACCGAGGGAACGACCAATTACAGCAGTGCGAAAGCAACCTTCACACTGACGGTTGCGAAAAAGGGTATCACCGTCTCCGGCATCACGGCGAAGGACAAATACTATGACAAGACTGCCGACGCGACGCTTGATTACTCTGGCGTACAGTTGGACGGCAAGCTCGGCAGCGACGAGCTGGGCGTCACCGCCACCGGCACCTTTGAGGATGCCAACGCGGGCAAGAACAAGACCGTCACCATCAGCGGCCTGACCCTGACCGGCGCCGCCGTGGGGAACTATATCCTTCTCAACAGCGGACAGCAGACGAGCACCACCGCGACCATCAAGAAAATGCCCCTCAAAATCGTCAGAGCAAACGGCATTAAGGACAAGGATTACGACGGCGACGCGGGACTCTCTCTCGTCACGGTCCTCTTTGAGGATGTGAACCAGAAGCAGGTCGCCGTGGGCTATTCGATAAACGCACACTTCCCCGACGCGGACGCCGATGAGACGAGCGTCGACGTGACGGTGGACGTGAAGCTCGTCCTTGGCGCAGAGGAAAACTACGAACTGACCAACAGCCCCTATACGGTTCCGAATGCGGCGAAGATCAAGAAGATCGCCCCCATTTGCCCCACCGGCCTGACCGGCTATCAGGGCAACGCGCTTTCCACCGTGAACCTGTCCGGGTTTGAGGGCTGGAGCTGGAAGAACGGCACCGCCGTAATGAGCGAGACCGGCGAAAAGACTTTTACCGCCCATTATGCGGGAAGCACCAACTATATGGCGGGCGATTACACCGTGACAGTCACTGTATCGGCGAAGCGGGGCGCATCGCTTGGGAACTTCGCGCAGCCAGCGTGCACCTACGGTGAAACGCTGCCGGACGCGACCTACGACACTGTGGATGGCGTCACCAAAACGACCATTCAGTACACAGGCACCGCGAATGATGGCACCACCTACGGCCCCAGTAGCGACAAGCCCACGAATGCCGGTAACTACATCGTCACAGTGACCTGCGAAACCCTCAACACGATCTACACCGGTACCGCAAACTTCACCATTACGAAGAAGCCCATTGATCTGGATGTCACGTTGGATTGCGGCGAAGGCTTTGTGTATGACGGCACAGCCAAGGAGCCCGGCGTCACGGTAAACTTCAAAGGTACTACGACGCCCCTGTCCACGGATGAGTACACAGTTTCCTACTCCAACAACATCGACGCAAGCATCGGTAATCGTGACGGTGTTGTGACGATCGCATCTACCGGGACGGGCAACTATACATTCGGAGCGGGCTACTATCACTTCAACATCGCTCCGAAGGAACTGACGATGGGTGCGAGCGTGACCGAAAAGAAATACGACGGTTCGACTGCTGCGGTGGTCAAGCCCGGTGCGCTTGTTGGCATCGTCAACAATGATGATGTCAGCGTGGTGCAGGCTTCGGTCAGCGGTACCTTTAACGACGAGTTTGTCGGCACCGGCAAGTCTGTAACGCTATCGGAGAATTTCACGCTGACCGGCATCAAGGCAAGCAACTACACGCTCAAGCAGCCGACCGTGACCGGCAGTATCATCGCGGCTGACCAGACGCTCACTATCACAGATACGGTGCGCATCTCGCGCGGCGGCAAGACGCTTGACCTGAGCAGCCTTGTAAGCGGCGCGCAGGGCCCTGTGACCTTTGAGATCAGCGCAGGCAGCGAATACGCGGCGCTGAGCGGCAGCACCCTGACCACGAAGGACAACGTCGGCACTGTCAAGATCACCGTCAAAATCGGTGAAGTCGATCTGAACAGCGACGGCAAACCGGAGTACAACGCCTACACCGGCACCGACGCCATCACCGTCAGCGTCACGCTGAAGGAGACTTCCACCATTACCGCCGCGCCAACCGCCATCCCCGATCTGGTCTATAAAGGCAGCAATCAGGCGCTCATCACCGCAGGCACCGCCACAGGCGGTACGCTGTACTATAAGCTGAACAACGGCACATACAGCAAAGAGCTGCCCACCGCGCAGGACGCGGGCGACTACACCGTCTACTACAAGGCTGTCGGCGATGATGACCACGAGGATACGGAGGAGCGGTCCTTCACCGTGACCATCCAGAAGGCCATCATCACCGTCAAGGCCAAGGATCAGACCGCCTATGTGGGCGACAAGGCCCCCGTGCTGGGGGCGGACAGCTGCACCGTTTCCGGTCTGATGGGCGGGGAGAAGCTGACGACCCAGCCGACGGCGAAGTACGTTGACGCGGACGGCAAGGAGATCGCCCCCGACATGACCAAGACCGGCGAGGTTAAGATCCTTGCCGGCGGCGCGGCGGCCTCCGACAACTATACCATCCGCTATGAGGGCGGCAAGCTGACCGTCAGCACCCGCCCCTCCAGCGGAGGCTCCCACGCTTCCAGCTACACTGTTTCTGTGGATAAGACCGAGAACGGCGCCATCACCGTTTCTCCCAAGTCTGCCTCCAAGGGCGACACCGTGACCGTTACCGTGAAGCCCGACAGCGGCTATCAGTTGGATGACCTTACCGTGACCGACAAGAATGGTAAGGAACTGAAACTGACCGATAAGGGCAACGGCAAATATACCTTTACCATGCCCGCCAGCAAGGTCGAGGTTAATGCTACCTTTGTCAAGGAAGTTGAGATAAGCCCGTTCAGCGATGTGTCCACCAGCGCCTATTACTATGAGGCTGTGAAGTGGGCACAGGAAAAGGGCATCACCGGCGGTATTGGCAACGGCCTCTTTGGGCCGAACCAGCCTTGCACCCGCGCACAGATCGTCACCTTCCTGTGGCGTGCTGCCGGTTCTCCCGAACCCAAGAGCATGAGCAGCTTCGCCGATGTGTCCATGGATGCCTATTATGCAAAGGCAGTTGCATGGGCAGTAGAGAATGGTATCACCACCGGCACGGGCGATGGCAAATTCAGTCCTGACGCCACCTGCACCCGTGCCCAGAGCGTGACTTTCCTGTTCCGTGCCATTGGTAAGCTGGTCGATAGCAAGGCAGAGTTCAGCGATGTTCTTACCGATAGCTACTATGCAAACGCTGTGGCATGGGCGGTGGAGAACGGCGTCACCAACGGCATTGGTGGTGGGCTGTTCGGACCGAACAATAGCTGCACCCGCGCACAAATCGTCACTTTCCTTTACAGAGCCTATCAGGGGAAGTAAGGCGAATCGGCAATCCAATAAAAAGCTCCCGCTGAGATCATCCTCGGCGGGAGCTTTTTACTCTGCACGGCAGGGAATTGGCGTGGAACATTTCTGCAATGCGAATACTTGACGTATATACCGAAAGCTGTTAGGCGCTCCAATGTGTTATGATAATTCTATCATACATATTGGAGCGCTTTTCCAGAAAGGAGTGTGCGATTTGGCGGAAAAGCGCAAAGATAGGAATGGGCGTGTCCTCAAGACCGGAGAAGATCAGCGCAAAAACGGCACCTATGAATGGCCTATGCCCTTGCGTTGGGGAAGCCAACCCTGCTGATCCACCCTAATACATGGAAAAAGAAATGGCTGAATGTTGTAAAACGTGAAGGCGAGTAGCATATTCAAAAATTTTATCCATCCTCATGCTTTAGAACGATTTACATTTTGCAAAGTTGCGGATATAATTACTATGAATTAATATGAAGCGAAAAACTTATGATGAGGGGCGCGCCCCTCATCCCGTGTGTACACACGGGATGATACCTCTCTGTGACCTGTGGACTTTGCCCGCTGCGGTCAGGCGGGCATGAACAAAAATTTGACCACCATACAAAGGAGAACATACCATGAAAAAACGCATCGGAAGTTTGCTTCTTATTTTGGCATTGTGCTTTACGCTGCTGCCCACGGCGGCGCTGGCGGCGGACAGCGCATGGGACGGCAGCATCGCCACTGCTTTTGCAGGCGGCAACGGAACGGAAAACGACCCATATCAGATCGCTGACGGCGCACAGCTTGCATATCTGGCAAGCGGGGTCAACCAGGGCCAGACGTACGAAAATTCCTATTTTGTTCTGACCGCGGACATTGATTTGGCCAATCATGACTGGACACCAATCGGGAATTCCTTTTCTGGTCTGCTATTTGGACTCCCAGACTATTCTCTGTTTGCCGGAAATCTTGACGGCAAAGGACATACCGTTTCCAACATCTCCATCGGAACAGAAAGTACTCCGCTGGAATCCGATGTATTTGGCTTGTTTGGTGCGACAGGCGGCAAGCTCAGCAACTTGAATCTGGACGGTGTCACAATTTACGGCACAGCAAAGAACGTTAATGCTTTCGGGTACGATTATGTGATCGGTTTGGCAGGTGCGCTCGCTGGCTCTGCCGGCGGTTCGATTGAGAACTGTCATGTGACGAATCTGAGCATGACGATGAATATACCGGACGCTTATCGGAGAGTCTACTGGATCGGCGGTCTTGTGGGTGCTCTGGACGGAAGTCAGTATATCAAGGAATGCAGTGCCTCCGGCACGATTAAGGAACTCTCCGGTAAAGGCTCCATCGGCGGACTGATTGGTGAATTGGGAAAAGCAGCGAAAATCACATACAGCAGATCCGATGTGACGGTAAATGTGAAGGCAGATTCCCGTGGCGGTGCGGATGTCGGCGGATTTATCGGCAAAGGAAACGGCAAAACAGATGCAGAAACGGTTATACGAAATTGTTACGCCACGGGCAATGTTACCGGCGGCGCATACACAGGCGGCTTTGCCGGCGGCCTTTGGGGACTGAATATCAAAAACTGCTATGCGAGCGGCAATGTATCACAGGCTGCAGCTGCTATGGCTTCTTTTGTAGGTACCGATGCCTCTGACCAAGATTACTATGGTTCCATTACAAACTGCTTTGCAACCGGCAGCGTAACAGGCTCATCACCCTTTCAGTATGCCTTTGCAGAGCAGTCGTCTGCGACCAAGAGAAGCGAAATAACCAATTGCTATTTTGCAGTGGAAAACCTCGGTATTAAAAACCAGAACGAATCTGCAACTGAAAAGCCGCAGGATGAAATGAAAAACGAAGCTTTTGCAGCCGCGCTGAATGGCAGCGACGACAGTAACGGATGGTCTTTTGTGAAGGGACAGGTTCTCTGCGGTGCAGAACCGGCAGATTACAGTGCTGTGGAAGCAGCGAAGGCAGCCATTCCCACTGATTTGACTGTCTATACCGACGAATCTGTTGCCGCATTGAATACGGCGGTAGACGGAGTTGTCAGGGGCAAAGCTTTTGTGAGTCAGGCTAATGTTGATGCAATGGAACAGGCTATCAAAGATGCGATTGCTGCCCTGCAATACAAGGGTGCCGACTACACCAAGGTCGACGAAGCCATTGCCAAGGCAAATGCACTGAACAAGGACAACTACAAGGACTTCTCTGCTGTAGAAGCTGCCGTCAATGCTGTTGTCCGTGACAAGAACATTACCGAGCAAAGCGAAGTTGATGCAATGGCGAAAGCTATCGAGGATGCTATTGCGGCGCTGGAACAAAAGCCTTCCTCCGGTGGCGACGACAACGCTCCCACCTATGCCATCGAGGTGGACAAGGACATCCGGAACGGCGAGGTAACAGCCAACCGCCGCTACGCCGAGCGTGGTGATACCGTGACCATTACCGTCACGCCAGACAAGGGCTACACGCTGGAAACGCTCACTGTAACCGACAAGAACGGCAAGGAAGTCAAGCTCACTGAGAAGAACGGCAAGTACACCTTCACCATGCCTGCCTCCAAGGTCACGGTCACGGCGACCTTCATGGACGACAACACGATGCTGAACTTCTTCGTGGACGTCAAGGCCAGCGATTATTACTATGATGCAGTTCTCTGGGCTGCGCAAAATAGCATCACCTCCGGCACGGACGCCGAGCATTTCAGCCCCAACCAGCCCTGCACCCGTGCGCAGATCGTCACGTTCCTGTGGCGTGCCGCAGGTTCTCCCGAACCCAAGGCTATGAGCAGTTTCTCTGATGTTTCTGCGGACAGCTATTATGCTAAGGCAGTTGCGTGGGCGGTGGAGAACGGTATCACCACAGGAACGGGCGATGGCAAATTCAGTCCTGACGCCACTTGCACCCGTGCCCAGAGCGTGACTTTCCTGTTCCGTGCCATTGGTAAGCTGGTCGATAGCAAGGCTGAGTTCAGCGATGTTCTTACCGATAGCTACTATGCAAATGCTGTGGCATGGGCGGTGGAGAACGGCGTCACAAACGGCATTGGTGATGGCCTGTTCGGGCCAGACAATAGCTGCACCCGCGCACAAATCGTTACGTTCCTTTTCAGAGCCTATCAGGGCAAGTAAGAACCCAAGCGGCAGGGAGCCTCTATTGAGGCTCCCTGCCTTTCTCTGTATATCATGGAGCACGATAGCAATCAACTATGAACACATCTCCATGCGCACATTTCTCAATCCGCAAAATACTCGGGCCTGCCAATCGAGGTGAAGCCGCTTTTCCCCGTCACCACCA
>Ga0129310_1002917_pt1 | contig 11744 bp, 10 predicted proteins | sample Go1ome_2_FD_94433 | JGI IMG/M metagenome (GOLD analysis project Ga0129310, IMG submission 94433) | Western lowland gorrila individual fecal microbial communities from Wisconsin, USA - Go1022A metagenome | ecosystem: Host-associated > Mammals > Digestive system > Large intestine > Fecal | place...
AACATTGAAGCGGTAGGGAAGCCAACGGGCTGCGCCACCTATGCTCAGGTTGTAGTCATGCGAGAAGGATGTGCGCAAGATTTCGCGCTCCCAGTTGGTGGAGGCATCGCCCATCAGGTATATAGCATTCTGAGAGGCGTTCTCGTATATCAACTTGCGGAACTCGTCGCCGGTGGCCACGTCCCAAGTACGGCGAGCCGTATTGAGGTGGAAGTTGGCGCTGAAATTGACCTGCGGCTTGCCGGTCTTGCCTTTTTTGGTGGTGACGATAATCACACCATTGGAGGCACGGCTACCGTAGATGGCCGTTGCGGAAGCGTCCTTGAGGATGGTGAGGCTCTCGATGTTCTCGGGAGCTATCATCGACAAGGGGCTCAGCGTACCATAGGAGTTGTTCATAGGCACTCCGTCGATTACAATCAGAGGGTCATTGGAGGCATTGAGCGAAGCGCCGCCACGTATGCGGATGCTGGCGCCGGCTCCGGGGTTACCGCCGTCGGTGGTAACTACCACGCCGGGGCTTGCGCCTACCAGCAGGTCGTTGGCGTTAGTGGCAAGTCCGGCCTCTATTTCGTCGGGCTTGACAACGGATACGCTACCGGTGGCATCTTGTTTCTTCACTGTACCATAACCTACAACGACGAGGTCTTGCAGGACTTCGGTGTCGGATGTGAGGTTGATGGTAATGTTGGTGCGGCCGTTCAGGGCCACTTCCTGTGTCTTGCATCCTACGTAGGTGACTACGAGGGTAGCGTTGGGAGCGGCGACAATGCGGAAATTGCCGTCTACATCGGTGGCAGCGCCCTTGGTCTGTCCTTTGACGATGACGGATGCGCCCACGGCGGGATCGTTGTCAGCGTCGTAGACGGTACCGGTCACCGTCACGTTCTGTGCCAAAGCCGGGAAGGCCATCATCAATGCCATTACAATGACGAGCCATGCCTTCCGATTCATTTGAAAACAAATGTTCTTCATGCAACAATTTTTGAGTGGTTTGACTTTATTTAATTAGTTATTATATTGTTTCTCAATAGAATATCGCGCATATCTTAACAAGCGGAACGGCTTTTGCTCTTTTCGTGCAATCTCTCCGGCAAACGGAGACCGTGGCCTTGTAAGTGACGCCTCTCGGGCTGTTATGTGGGAGCACTGTGCTTTTCGGTGGCTCCGTAGACGAAGGTGGCAGCGGGGGCGACTACAATCCGGCAACAACTTCCCTGCCTCTGCATCCGGGGGAGGGAGAAAACCACATACATACTTGCGACAGCGACAATGGTGCTTCAGTTACGAACCTGCGTGCCGATATCTCATCAATAAGTCTCTGTTTTTCAATAATTACAAGTAAGTACGTGGCATCTCGTGCCGTGTTTCGCGAAAGCCTTCGTCTGTCTTTATAGGGCTTTGCGTAATGTTTTATCGTGCAAAGAAAGCACATTTTTTTCATTCGTTAATGCTTTTTGTCTAAGAATTATTCGCTTACGTCGCGATTTTAACCAAGTTTAACCCTTGGCGCCTCGCATGTAATCTCCGCGAACAACATCTAAGCAGACTCCGCACAAAATTTCTGTTCATAAATCTAAAATAGGTCTAAAAACCAAATATAATCACTATATTTGCAAAAAAAACGGATGCACATTAGCGGCAGCCCCACCTGCCTGATATACGGCCTCCCATTTCCCGTCAATGACAAAACGAGTTTATATTGTTTTTCACACATTCCATTTTCTCACAATCCATTTTCTCACAATCCATAAAACACAATCTATATGAACAAACTTTGCTCCGTAGCGATGGCAGCGGTTATGCTGGCATCCGCATCAAACGCCAAGGCTTACGATTTTGCTTCGGGTCAACTATTCTACAATGTGCTTTCCGAAACGGACGGTACGGTCGAAGTCACTCAAAACGAAAGCGGTACATATTCCGGCGACATCATCGTCCCGGATGTCGCGGCCTATAACGGCAAGACATACATTGTCACACGTATAGGCGACTCGGCCTTCAAGCAGAGCGACATAACCTCGCTGCGCTGCGGCAACAACCTGACGCACCTCAGCGCATGGTGTCTTAGCGGCTGCACAAAGCTCAAATCGCTATACATCACCAAAAGCGTGATCAATATCGAAGCCGATGCCGCCGGCGGCTGCTCCGTACTGCGAAATCTTGTCTTCGAGCCCGGATGTAAGGCCGTAATAGGCTCGCGTGCCTTTGCCGACTGTCCCAAGTTTGTATGCCTGCTTTTACCGACTACCGTAACCTACGATGCCCAAGCTTTCAGCAGTTCGGCTTGTGCCGTTGAGTTTGTCGGCGATCTCAAGTCCCTCAACAACGGCGTATTTGCCAATGTCTTTCCGGCTTACGTTATGCTCGGCACAGTCAAACCGCCTACAATAGGAAAGATAAAACCGTTTGACAGCAAGGCCAAATATTTCTCCACACTGTACGTGCCACGCGGAAGCCTGGCCACATACAAGGCTGACACATACTGGGGCACATTTTCCGAGATCTACGAGAAACCTCTCGAACTGGCAGTCAACGGCTCGGCCGAACGTGTAATCTCGACAAACGTGAACGCCGCCCTCGCCACGCGCCTCACCTTCGATGCAAGACAGGACGATTTCAAGCCCTCAAATCTGGGAGTATACACCGATGACTCCGACATCGTCAAAATCGAATACGTCTCCACCGACGAGGATGGCAGCATAAATTACAATATCACGGGCCTCAAAGACGGCATCGCAAAAGTCTCCTTCCTCTACTACAACACTAACGGACTTACAGTTACATACATCTGCTACGTATGCGTAGGCCAATTCGCCGCCGTACACGATGTCACCGTCGACACCGCCGAGCCGGCTGCATACGGGGTCTACAACCTCAGTGGCGTCAAGGTGGCCGACGGCATGTCCAAAGACGCCGTCAATACACTGCCGCGCGGCTTCTATATCCTTGTGTCACCGCAAGGTAGCACAAAGCACATAGTACGCTGACGTCCGTACATCACTTTCAGAGACCTCATAATCCATACATCCGGGGCTGCGACGCAATGGCACGCGTCTCAGCCCCGGATGTTTCGGTATATAGGCAGGGACAAGCGCCTGCGTAAGTTTATATAATCGCAGCCGACATACTTTTCGCTATCGAGCGAAGCGCGGACTTGATACTCTTCACCGTTTCCGGAGACGGTGTCCAAATACCATAACGGAAACGGTCTAATTTGGACTTGCTCATACCCAGCATCTTCGCGAACTCTTTTAAGTCTAACCATGGGAAAGGCGAAAGGAGGTTGTTAACTTCATTGTCATAGTTGACTTCTTCCGGCTTATCGAAATTGGATATGTGAATATCTTCATCTATCTCATCCCAGCGTATGCTGCGATTGTCATCCCATAAATAGAAATCTTCTCTTTGCTTCTCCGTAGCATCCATAAGGCGAGGGAAAGCTTCAAGCGGTTGGCTGTATTCATTATCATCATCTGTCCGAACCCAAATACGTCCATTCGAAAACCATACTTTTGTAATTGCATTCATATTTACCCCATTTTATTTATCAAACATTTTGTGCCATTCGGCAATAATATCATTCTTATAAAATTCAGCCGCCTCAAGAGCCTTACCAATTATTTGAGTCTTCAATCCATTATTCTCTATAATTGCCACTTCCGGCTCCATCCGAATTTTGGCTGATTTACCCTGATATTGTATATGGACATGTATCGGCTCATGGTCGTTCGGATAAAAGAAAAACCGGATTCCAAAAATATATAAAACGGTGGGCATAACTTCTTATAATGTTCGTTGTTAATCTATCGATTACGTGGCACAAAGATAACTCTAAACAACGAAATACGCAAATCTACTATTATTTCCGAAATTTCACTTTCGAAATCACACATACGCAGGCAGGGACGCGCCCCATTTTCACGGGATGCGCCCCTGCCTTAGCTTTGTTCGACAGCGCGAAGATGCTATGTCTGACTTACTTTTTCTTGAAGTAGTCGTTGTAGATTTTGATGCCGAAGATTATAGCCGAGCATACGGCGGTGATGACATTGGTGACCACCAGCGGCCAATTGCTAATCATTATACCCTGCACGACAAAGAATATAGAGCCGAGGCCCATCATGCAGAAGGTGGCCATGGCTATGCCGTCGGTGTAGCGCGTGCGCATGGTGGTAATAGCCTGCGGCATATAGCCGAAAATCATGCAGATTGCGGCCAGGCTGCCGAAGATGTTGTCCGGAGTGAACATTGCGGATATTGTTTCCATTGTGGTGTATATATTGATAGGTTTTTTAGATGTGTCACATGGCATTAGGCTTGATGTGACAAGTACAATTTTATATGATTATTTCTCAGTATAATATTATCGTGATACTTCCGCGCCTGTTTCGCCGAGAGGCTTGACAATGTGGAGGCTCGGTAGGAACTTGCCGGCCTCAACGCATCGCTACCCTACCCGGGGTTGCCCGAAAAACATTCCGAGGGCGGTGCCATTCGAAGCATCGCCCTCGGGGTGGGATAGTATTACTTATCCTTGGGACCTACTGCGGTCCGGGGGAAGTATGTCTGTGGTATCTTATTTTACAAGAACCTTGGAGGCTTTTTCGCCGGCAACCTTGATGTAGAGGCCGTTTGCGGGGTTGGCCACGCGTACGCCCTGGAGGTTGTAGTATACGGGAGCTACCTCGGCATCAGCTGCAATGACGTCGTTTACGCCCTGAGTTTTGCTAACGGTGAACATAGCTGCAAGGCAGTTGTTGTTGTTGGCGCCGTACCACTGGTAGATTTCAACTTTTTCTACTTCGCCTGCTTTATTATAGATGGCGCGAGCATTGTACGAGCCAAAGCTCTGTCCACCGGTTTCGCATACTACGGGAACACCGCCGTCGTTTACGGAGTTGAAAATTGTATTGCCGTCTTCGTCAGCAATTTCGAAAGCATTTTCGTGGTTCTTGGTCATCACGACGGGGTTGATGGAATAGGACTTATCACCAATAGTGAATACGTCAAAGCCTTCAGTGCCGCTGGTTTTTGTCGCAGGTGCGCCAAACGTCAACCATTCGCTGCCATCGTGGTAATATATCTTCTGGTTGCTGCGGTTACGAACAGCAAAACCGGACTTGCGTGCATCATCGCCCATACCTACGAGAGTATCGAAGTCAAAGAGCGGCTGTGCACACGCGCTGGTATTCATACCTACAATTGCGGGTTCGGACATCAGGTAGGAGAGATCGCCCATAGCCTGCTGGCCGTTCTGTACGAAGATGGTTGTGACTGTGGATGCACCGTTCATAGTGATAAAGAAGAACGCGCCGTCTTCTGACAGGAGGTTACCGGCAACACGACCGAGTTGGTCTACACGAGCGGCTGCCAAACCTGCATTGTCTGCATTGATATCAAGATTCAACGCTGTCTGAGTCTTGTCTGCTGCACTGATAATTACGAAGTTAGAACCGGAAACCGCACCGGGGAAGCCGGTGTTTACAAGCACGTTGCCTGCGTCATCGATAGCGATACCTGTACCGAGGCCTTCTACGGTTGCGTATTCTTCGACATTGCCGTCTTTGTCAATGGTCATCACCTTGCCGGGACCCTCGGGGTTCTTGACGTTGAAGTACACCTTGCCATCGAAACCGGCACCGAAGCGGCTATTGTTACGATCTGTCGTGTAGGTCTTGTACCAGTCGGTCTTGACAGTGACTGTTTCCGCTGCTATGGCGGGAGCGGCAACGGCTACGACAGCTGCTGCCAGCATAATGTTGCGTAAAGATAATTTCATACTGTGAAATTGAGATTAGTTATTAGATATAGAATTGTTGTTTTCTGTTTACAGGGTGTCAATCTTGCGCCAATCAAACGATTAAAGGCCGATGCAAAACACATCAGACGTCTGTCGCGCAATATTTGCTGTAAAGTTAGTCATTATTTTGCGCTCGGAAATGACCGCAATCCTAAAAAAGCCGCAATTTAACTATTTTTAGCGATTTAGCTGTCAAACACTGCCTCCTTCGCGCCTTGATTCGGATTGCTATGCTCCACCCTTGCGCCGTGCGACTACGGCTGCGGTCTTGGCGGCGCGGCGCGTCAGCACCAGGCCGATGGCGGTCAACGCCACACTGGCGCCTACCAATATATATGACAGCGCTGTATCGCCCGTACCCAAGACATTGATGTCGGCGGCCCCGGTACAATGTCGCGATATTATATATATGGTATTATTGAGCACGTGCATCGCTATCGGCAGCCACAGCGAGCCGCTCCACAGCAGCAGATAGCCGAAGAATGCGCCCAGAAGCAGGCGCGGCACAAATCCGAAGACCTGCATGTGCATGGCGCTGAACAGCGCCGCAGCCACCCATATCGCCACTCCGGCGTGCCAACGGCAGCCGACAAAAAGGCGCTGAACCATGCCGCGGAAGAATAGTTCCTCGCTAAATCCGGCAAGTACGGCAATGATGAGCAGATTCATCACCAGCGACCCGATGTCCGTGCCGCCAAGCATGGCCTCGGTGGTGCGCGCCGCCGTTTCTTCGAGTTGGCGCAAGGATGCGGCTATACCCTCGGGCAGCGGCAGCGAAGCATTGGCTTCTATCACCCAATTCATGGCCGGGATACTGACAATCATGGTCAACGCAGCCAAGCATACGGCTCGCCACCGCGGACGACTGTCCACAGCCAGGAAACGTGCGGGCAGACGCGTCAGCAGTACGGCCACGATGACCGCCGGCAGCACAAACAGCAGCATATCCTGCATTACGGCAGCTATGCGCAGCATCCGTATATTATCTGCACCAAAGGCGCCTCGCATCAGCTGCAAGGCCAGCCCCGTAACCACATAAAAAAGCACGGTGACACATGCGGCCAGTAGCAGTCGGCGGCCGGGCGTCAGCGACAGTGTCGGCACGGATGTCTTATTTGTCTTCATATTATGTTGTATTGTTTTCTTGATTGTATGGCCGGTATGGCTGTTATAGCTGTTATGGCTATTATGGCTGTTATGGCTATCAGGAGGCATAGAAGTTGCGGTGGACGATGCGGCGGATGGCCAGGGCATTGGCGCAGGTCAGCAGCGCGACGATGACCACGCCGGCGCATATCGCAGCCCATGGGCCGGAGGAAGCCATGCCGATGTCGGCAAGGCGGGGCGACCACCAGGACGCGGCGGTCAGCGCGGCGGTCAGCGACAGCACGAGCACTCCGGCATTCACCGCGCCTATCAGCAGATAGTACGGGCGTGCAACCTGCCCGGGCGAGTAGCCTAACAGCATCAAGTCATGCAACTTTTGCTTATTCTTTTGCAGCAGCAAGTATATGCTGAGCATCAGTATAAAGAAGGCTAACAGCGAGATGATTATACCCACGGTAAGGACAATGGTGGTGACCACGCGCAGGAAGTATGCGGCCTTGGAGTTGTCGGCCTTGTCGCCGGCTATTTCGTAGCCGTGGCGTTTGATATATTTGGCTATGGCCGGGTCGCCGGCGGTATTGGCCTCGATAATCAGGCGCGAGGGGTTGCGGCGGTCGCCCGGGGCGGCATAGCGCTCGTTGGCCCAATCAAGGAAGGACTGCGGCACGGCTATGGTGTTAAGGCGCGACGAAAACCCGACGATACGTGCCGGCAGTGTTTCGTGCAAGCCGTTGCCGCTCAGCGTCATAGTCATAGGCACGGTGCCTATAAGACCCTCGGAAAGTTGGGGCATGTTGCGCGTGGTGGCAAAACCGAAGTTGTACAGCGTCAAGTAGTCCTTGGACATTATCACCGGAATGACGGGATTAGCCGGATCAAAGGACCAGTCCCGGGGATTTATATCGAGGAATTGGTCGGGAATGGCTTCGAAAAACAGGTATGTAGACATGCGTCGTCCGCCCATTTCGATGGCAGCCATCACGGAGAAATCGGCGCCGGTGAATTGTCCGACACGGCGCGTCCACGATTGGCGTTCTATGTCCTTTATCTCATCGGTCGAGAAGGATGTGTCGCCGCCGGCGCCCATGGTATTGAGGGCGCTGACTTTCTTGGAGATAATGACGTAGTCTTTGCTCAGAAACGAGTCTTCGCCGCTGATGGCCTCGGAGGTGTCGCCGTAGAATTGCACGGCGGCGATGATAATGCTCAGGCCCACGAGGTTGGCGATGGCGTAACCCACTATCTGCGACACCGAGATATTGCGGCGCAGGAGTTTCCAAACGTTGTTACTCATAGCTTTATGGTGTTGATGGCGGGGGCTGTATCGATGTCTGAAAGCAGCAAGGGATTGCCCACGGAGGTGGTGATGACGGCGGCCTGAGCCTCGCGTGCGGCTTGCGCGATGATGGTGGCTACAATAAGGTTGTTGCGGCGGTCAAGGTGGCTCACCGGCTCGTCAAGTATAAGGAAATCAAAAGGTTGGCACAGGGCTCGAACTATGGCCACGCGCTGTTGCTGGCCTATGGAGAGCAGCGCGGCCGGCGTATCGGCCTTGTGCTCTATCTCGAGGTCTTCGAGGCGCTGACGTATCTCGGCTTCGGAACAGGCGTCAGTCAGGCGGTTTTTGATTTGTATATTCTCCATAGCCGTCAGCTCGGGGAAGAGGCGCATTTCCTGAGGCAGCAGGGCTATATGGCGGCGGCGAATGTCACACCACTCGCCCACACAGAGGGAGGCCAAGTCGCGGTCGTCAAAGTATATATGCCCTGAGTAGTCGCGGCGGTTGCCGTATATAAAGGAGCATAGCGACGACTTGCCCGTGCCGCTTTCGGCCTCCACGAGGTACGCTCCGGCATCGCGGCGCAGTGTCAGGCTGTGCAGCCATACCTGCGAGTCGCGCACGGGGCTGTCGTGCTCGCTGCCGGCGAAAACTCGCGGCAGCACATTGTCGAGCTTGATTGTTTCGATTCGTTTCATTGTCAGTGTTTTATTCGTCCGACTGTTCGTCGTCGGCATCATCGCCCTCGCCGCGAGCCATCATCAAAAGTCGGCGTAAATCCGTGCCGTGCAGCGTCACGACAAAACCGTCCCGATGCACAACGGCTTCCACTCCGTCCAAATGCACGAGACCTTCTGATATCGGGGCTATTGCCAATGCCATAAGCACGTCTGCATTCTTATCGGGCGTAATTGTCGGTGTCGGAGCAAAGCCGCCGAAATCAGTCGGAATAAAGTCCACGGCTATTTTCAGCTGCATCAGAGTGTCTCCGAGAGCCTCAACGTGTACCTTGCCTTGATGTCCGAAGCGTTGTATCATCGAGGCCATGCGGCGCGTAGTCGCAGCGGCGCCGCCTTCGGCATAGGGCATGTACACGCGTACCACGGCAGCAGCGCCCTCCTTTTCGAGGGTGGCACGCAGCGTGCCGCAGACATCGCGCAGGATATCGGAGACAGCCGCACAGGCCAGTTTCTCCTTGACGCCCAAGCGGGGCTGCAAGTATTGGGAGACGGCACGAATCATAGTTCCGCGGCGCAACCCGACGGCAACGGCGGCGCACGCCTGCCGGTCGGACATCGGCCCGTCGAGAGGTTGTGCGTATTCGCTGAGGTCATATACGACGCCGGCGCTGTCGCGCAACTCGCCGCGTATCACCGTCTCGTTTTCTTTATCCGAGACCGTGGCTGTGAGATATTTATCGTCGATGCTCAGTGCCATGACTAAGCTCAAACAAGACTTCAACTTCTCGCGCACGGGTTGCGGCAGTGCTCCGCCGGCATCCGGTATCGAGGATACAATGTGTACAGCCTCGGCGACATCCGTCACCGAAGGCACAAGCCATGCGAAGCGTCCGCCGATGATGACTGTGCCGCCCGAGGCGACGCATACGCGCCCGGGCATAGCATCGCGTCCCAAGTCCACGCGTTCCCAATCGGCAGTGGCATCCTCGGCCACAGCCACATCGGAGATGGCCGTAACAAGAACATCGCGGCTGTCGGAAGGATGCACGAGGACCACCACGTCGGAGGCGCTCAAGCGGCATACGCGGCCAAAGAGGTCGCCGACATCGCCGCCGAGGCCGCAGACGTCACAGGCCTGCCGCCACGGCATTGTCGCGGCGGAAGCTCCGCCGGGTATTGCAGCCAAAACATCGTCTATGGTGCCCTTTTGGATGCCGCTATCGCATGCTGATACCGACAGTAGCATCATCGCCACTGCCGGTATCAGCATACATTGACGCACTATATTCATTTGCCCCAATGTGTCTATATCGTTTTACTTGCTCGAACCGAAGACTCCTACTATATTGTCGTAGATGCTTCCCTCGGTTTCGGTCAGTGCCAGTTCGGCGCTGCATGTGCCGCCGCCTTTGGGCGCGTCTACCACGAAGCTGACGCCGAAGGGTATTTCCAGTCCGGAGTATTTCTTCAAGTCGCTTTTGGTGAGGGCAAATTGGAATTCACCGGCCTTGCCTTCAAACTCGCCGGCTTTGAAAGAATTGGATTGCTTGGAAATGGGGGCGTTGGACGCTACCAAGACGTTGCCTTCTTGCTTGATATACAACTTGCCGTAAGTAATCTTGGGCTGCGACACGTAATCATCACCGTAGAAGTCAGGCTCGGAGTACTCATAGTCAAAATCATCGTAGAAATACTTCACGGGGATATTCAGCACCATCTCGTTGCCGGTGACAACGGCCGAATCCGTTGCAGCGGCCAGTAAAGCAATCAGGTCTTTGACCTTGGTGGCGTTGTCGTCCTTGAGTTTGGCGGACACGACGAAGTGCCAGTTGTCATACTGAGGATCAGTGAATGAGCCGAGGCCGTTCAGCGGTCCGGCAGCGCCCATGACGGAACCTCCGTCGAAGAGATCGTAGATAGCTTGCACTTGCTCTAACACTTGACTGCTCATTCCGGGCAATACACCTAATAAGCCCTGCGCCATACCCTTGGTACTGCCGACGCCGGCGCCGAAGGCCATGATGTCCTTGGGCGAAGCGTAGGCCAGCAGGGAGGCATCGAAGCTGCCGCACTGAGGCATTTCCTTGATTTTGCCGTCAGCGTCCATAAATTCGCCGCCCATAGTAATTTGGGGACCGTCAGCATCCAGGTGGAAGCCCAGGAAGCCCTTGGTAAGGTATTCCATGGAAGGCAAGCTGTTAATTCCGTAGGGCATATAGTTCATAAGCATATTGCCCACCTTCTTGCCGTCTATCAGCATATTGAAGATGCGGTTCTGTGTCATGTAGTCCAGCTTCCAGTCGGCCAGCGGGCTTTCCTTGGCGTTGTCGCGCCATTCGTCGATGGTGGAAGCTGCCTTGGATTGTTTAACCAGAGTGCCGTTCTTGATAGCAAAGAAGCCCAAATTGTCTTTGAGGGCTATCACATGGCGTTTGTCGCCGAAAGTGGTGTAATCGCCGTCCTTGTCGACTTCAAGGGTTTCGTCATCCTCTGCATCTTTCATCGATTTGCAGAACGTGTCTATGTCCGTGACCGAAAAAATCACCAACACCGACATTTTTTCGCCCTTGCCGCGTACACCGGCTACGACGTTATTCCAGTCTATACCCTTGAAATCGAGCAGCTTGTTTATGTCTTTGTCGTAAGACGCAAGTTGGGACAGCTCGTCGGACAGCTCGATTTGTCCGTCGGAATTGGCCTTGCAGTTGAGTTGTCCGAGGACGCGTTCAACATCGCCGGACAGCACCATCATGCAGTCGTCGGGGATGTATTCCTTGATTTTGTTCGACACCGAAGATGAGTTGCCGCACGAGGCAAGCGTCATCACAGCGGCGCATACCAGTGCCACCGGGGAGAGAATTTTTTTGAATGTCAT
>Ga0129310_1002920_pt1 | contig 11727 bp, 13 predicted proteins | sample Go1ome_2_FD_94433 | JGI IMG/M metagenome (GOLD analysis project Ga0129310, IMG submission 94433) | Western lowland gorrila individual fecal microbial communities from Wisconsin, USA - Go1022A metagenome | ecosystem: Host-associated > Mammals > Digestive system > Large intestine > Fecal | place...
AAGCGGGGAGTATCATCAGATGCAGACAGGAAAATTTATTTGACTGGATGCATATGGATGATGCGGAAGATTTGCGAAGCAAATGACATGAGGAAGAAATGAGCGTAGCGAATGGATTCCGAATGACAGCTTTTCGAAGTAAGTAAAGTTGATTGAAAAAATCTCAGCTGTATGAAGTTTTGAAGGTATATATCATATAAATAAAAAAGTGCTGTATTGACAAAATTGCCAATGCAGCACTTTTTTGTACCATCAAATCTCCTGTGATAATCGAAATACATTCTTGTGAAAATCCAGTATCCCTTCTTCTTTTATTTTTCCCAGTTCTTTAGACAAAGCACTCCGATCAACATTCAGATAGTCGGCAAGCTGTTGACGGTTAAATGGAATTTCAAAGGTAGAAGTTCCCTGTTTCCGGTATTCGGCCGTTAGATAAGTCAGCAAACGCCCACGGATATTTTTCGATGTGGTACAGAAAATCCGCGTGGAAAGCGTCAGATTTTTTCTCATAGAAATTTGCAAGAGATTATCAATCAGTTTTCGATACCAGTCCGATTGATTGCAAGATGAGTCTTCCATGGTACGGCGAATATTTAGAAATAAAATCTGGCTGTGTTCAGCGGTTACAACTTCCACAAGCAATGGTTCCTGCACGAGGGCATATGTCTCAGCGAATACACCTCCGGCAGAGATGTTGCTTAAAATTGTGGAATTACCTAAGAAATCAGTGTTGATAATATTTACACTTCCCGTTAGTAAAATACCGATTTCATCAACCGTTGTGTCCATATGATAGATGATTTCGTTTTTCTCGTATTCTTTCTGGCGCAGATATCCAGCGGTATTCATTTGTTGCAGTTCACTTTCTGTGATTCCACGAAAAAGCGGTGAACTACAGTTCTTTTTATTGTCCATTTAAAAATTTCAACCTTTCAGGAAACAGAGTGTAACGGTGTTTCACAAAATATTTAAAACACGGTAACAGCTGTATTCATTCATTCTTCAAATCCGTTTGTTTTAGAAGCTGACATAAATCTTTAATATAAGGGGAACTATTGTCTTTTGCATAAGCAAATGCAATGGTATGGGTGTACGGCAGTGGAATCCAGGAAATATATTTGGAATGTACCGGCTGACTCCACAGATCCATAACAGCGATTCCCAGACCATTTTCTACTGCTGAGACCATTGTTTCCTGATTAGGTACAATTTTTATTTCAGGACAAAAGCCATAAGGCGAGAAAAAGGTCTGTAGTTCATTTTGTACGGTTGACACTAAGGATGTTTGAAATAAATATAGCTTTTTTCCATAAAAATCTGATATTGTTACTCCAGCGGAAGCTTTTTTTAAATATCGATTGGAATAAATAATAATTTTTGGAAGCTGACAGATTATCTGAAAATGGACTCCCGGACTTTGGATGAGGGGATCTGCCATTGTCAGACATGCATCCAGTTCATGTTGTTCCAGTTTTTCCGCAAGTTTATCAATATGATGACATTCTAATTCTATATTGATTTCTGGATATTTTTCTGATAACTGTGCCAGTTTATCTGGCAAATAATCGGATAAATTCCAACCAATTGCATATCCGATTCGAATTGTTTTTTTGATATTTTTTGAAAGCAGACATTTTTTATGAATTTCTGTTAATTCATTTCGATATCTGCTAAAACAGTCATAATACAGTTGCCCCTCCTGAGTCAGCGCAATACTTTTATCTGGATGACGGATAAATAATTTTATATCCAGTTCTTTCTCCAGTGCTGCAATGGATCGACTGAGATTTGGTTGACTCACAAAGAGTTTTGAGGCAGCTTTTGTAAAATTATTTTCTTTTACAGCTTCCAGGAAACAGGAAATTTGGTTTGTGTTCATAGATACGACCTTCTTTTTCAATCAAAACAAATTATTTCAAAACAAAAATTATCATATTTTTATCACTTATTTCCATATTATGAAACGGAATAAATGTTGTAAAAAAATAAATTATAAAATGATTATGTCATATCTTTTTTGATATGACAAGCGAAAAAAGATATATTTCACAGAATTTCAAATGTCAGATAAAATAAGGACATCAACAAGATAACCAATTGGTAAGTATGAAGATGGAGGTTTTATTATGGCATTTGATTTTAAAATTATGAGAAGTTTAATCTATGTGGGACTTGCAAAGGAAGAATATCGGCCGAAACTGATGCGTTGGCTGTACAAACATCATGTTCCGGACAGCATCAGCACATTTGGACCGTATTGTACAAAATATGCATTTTATCAGGCATTTCCGACACCACCAGAGGGGGAACGTTTTGGTGCAAGAACGATGCAGCTCACCGAGCATTACTGGATTGTGGACGAGCATATGAAAGAAATGAAGAATCGTATTCTGACAGAGTACATGCCGATGGATGTATTACGCTGGCAGGGATGTATTCCAGATGCAGGAGATACAACGGTAAATGCAGCAAGCGGAGATGCAGGACGTGCAGTTGGTGGAGACAATGGATGTCCTCCTTTTGTATTCGCATTTGTACCGATTAACTGGGAAGATGATTTCAAAGGACAGGGCAGAACCATTGAAGATGGAGCAAATTACCGTTGGCAGTTTTTGATGCAGTATCCGGAATCTATTTCAAAAGAAGAAGGAGAAAAATGGTTTTATGATGTAGTGGTTCCATATTTCAAAAACTGTCCGTATGTCAATCGTTTTGTCAGCAGCAAAGTTGCTTTAAATTATGGTGCGGCAGCATATGATCGTGTTGTGGAAATCTGGTACGATGGTGAGGAAGAATGGTATAAATCAGCAGTGGAAGGAACAAAAAATTTACCGAAACCGGAATGGGCACAGCAGGATAACTTCCCATTTATGAAGCCACAGTTCAATTTTACAAGTCTGTTCCTGGGAGATATGGCAACTATGGATTGTTATTCCCAGTATCACGGCTATATTACAATGCGATAATCTATAAAATAGTTAAGCAAGTGTATGCGAAAGAGAACAGGAGAAAGTTCTGATCTCTTCCAGTTACACAATAAATAAAGAAAATATGGGACAAAAGAGAGGTAGGTTAATATGAAAATTTTAGGTATTTCCCTTGGCAGAAAAGATGGTACAAATGACTGTATGTGTAAAGAAGCATTGATGGCGGCAAAAGAGCAGGGAGCAGAAGTTGAATTCATTCGAATGATGGATCTGGATATCAAACATTGTACTGGATGTACAGCGTGTACCGCAACAGCTTTTGTGGGACGTGGAAATCAGTGTGTGATAAAAGATGATTTTGCATGGCTGGTAGACAAAATGTTTGATGCAGATGGAATTGTATTTGCAGTGCCGATCTTTGAAGAAGGCGCTCCGGGTATTTTCCATACTATCATGGATCGTTTTGGACCACGTATGGATAAAGCAACCTGCATGATTGGAGAAAAAGCAAAAGAGGGAAGTATTGATACACGATTCATTAATAACAAAATTTGTGTTTCGTATCTGGCATTTGGTGGATCCGAATGGATTACACGGGTACAGGCAGATTGCTTTATTCAGTCTATGACACCGCAGTGGAAAGTAATTGACAATCGTTTTTATGATCATTCCTTATGCCTGATAGCGGATGATGAGAAAGTAGCAGAGATTCATCAGGTTGGTGTAAATCTTGTAAATGCATGTAAAAATCCGGATCATGCAGCTTACCAGAGCGAGCCGGGAGTCTGTCCTCACTGTCACAGCAGAGAGTTTTACTTTGCAGAAAATGGAGATGTGGTATGCAATCAGTGTGGCATCGTAGGAGAAATGAAAATAGAAGATGGCAAACCGGTATTTTCTTTTGATGAAGAAGTACAGCTTCCGATTGCCCACGATGTGCTTACCGGAAAATTTGCACATATGGAAGATATTGGAAAGTCCATTGGTATGCAGATGCAGATGAAACAGTCTGAGGACTATAAAGCAAAAGTAAAAAAATATAAAGAATTTATTCAGCCCGTAAAACCGGAGAAATAAGTTCTGATACATAAATGCAGTAATATGGAAATGAATGGAACAAGGAGTTGAACAGCATGGGAAAAAGTATTCATCAGAGAAAAGAATGCCTGATGAAAAACATGGAATATGTAGGTTTTGATGACCTCAATGGAAAACCAGGATTTCAGATGGCAATGCAAAAAGCAAATGGACACTATTATTTGTATGCAACCACATTTCGGTGGAATGGAATCAATATTTTGGATGTAACAGATCCGAAAAAGCCAAGAAAAGTAAAATGGATGGAAGGATTTTGGACTGATGACAGCATCCATGATGGTCAGAGTACACCGAAGATACAGATTGCAGATGGTATTATGGTTCTGGCACACGGCGGAACTATGGATGTCCTGCATGGAACACCGAAAGGAAATACCTTACCGTATTGGGGAGGAATCTCTATCTGGGATGTAAAAACAGATCCGGAAAATCCGAAATTATTATCAAAATTCCACTGTGGAGGTGGACCAGGTGTGCATCGCTTCTTCTATAATGGAGGAAATTACGTGTATGTTACAGGTTCCTGTGAAGGCTATGCATTTTTCATCCTGAGAATAGTAGACATTTCAGATCCACGTAATCCGAAAGAAGTCGGCCGCTGGTGGATGGATGAGCAGTATCTGAATAATACACCGGGTGGCACATTACCACCGTTTGGTTCAGAAGCATTTTTAAATACGCCACAGCTTCATGCCTGTGCTTATCGAGACGGTATTGTATACATGGCATATCAGAATGTGGGACTGATCATGGTGGATGTTACGGATCCGACAAATCCGAAAATGATCAGCAAATGTCAGCTTAATCCGACCTTTGGTGGCGGAGCCGGTGGAGCCAGAACCCATACGGTACTTCCGATTGGTGATCAACCGTATGTTCTGATGTCAACAGAAGCGGAGCGCTGCTACTATTTTTCAGAGACTGCAACAGAAGGATTGTACCAGAAACTGGTGACGAATCCAATGAATATGCTTGGATTTGTGGAGATTACGGATATTAATCGACCAAATTTAATTTCTGTTTTTCCATATCCGGAAGTACCGGAAGGCTATACCCATGGAAAAAACTTCAATTATGTAGACGGTATGCGTGTGCCTTTTGGACCGCACAACTCCTTTGATGCTTATGGACCGGAGGTATATGAATCTTATCGTGACCGAATTTATACCTGTTATTTCCATGCAGGACTTCGGGTGTATGATACCTCAGATCCGTTTATGCCAAAAGAAATTGCATATTTCCTTCCGCCCGATCCGGACGGACCGGCATTTGACAATGAAGATGGTACACTGATGCCGGGACCGATCGTGGGAATTGCAGAAGATGTATTGGTGGATGACCGTGGATATATTTATTTTGATACAGCAAATGATGGTCTGTATATCGTAAAATGTACTGTGTAGATAAAATCTCATAAAGATAAAAACGTCGCATTGTTTGGTGCGGCGTTTTTTGCGATGGAAAGAATTTACATCCTTTATCCGAAGCATGTTTAATTCTGCATTTAAGACGAATCCGTATCTGAAACGTGCAGTTATGACGGCAAATGCATTTTTTGATGATATTGAGATGAGTAAAAAGGCAGGAATGAATGAGCATATTTCCCAACCGTTGAAGATGCAGGAACTGGCTGACACAATATGTGGCCTGTGCAAAAAATATAAGACTGAGTAATAAAAAAGGAGTACTCCATATAATTATGGAGAGACTCCTTTTTTCATGGGTAAAAATTTTGCCATTTAAATCAGACAATATCTTACAGCTGCCCGCAGATATGTCTTGCAACATACACACCGCTGGCGGATGCATGGGACAGGGAATGTGTTACGCCGCTGCCGTCACCGATGATATAGAGACCTTTGTGGCAGCTTTCCAGATGCTCATCCAGTTCTACTTCCATGTTGTAGAATTTTACTTCTACGCCGTAGAGCAGAGTGTCATCATTTGCAGTACCCGGTGCAATTTTATCCAGAGCGTAAATCATTTCCATGATTCCGTCCAGGATACGTTTTGGAAGTACCAGACTTAAGTCACCCGGAGTCGCGGAGAGGGTAGGACGAACCAGACCTTCTTCGATACGCTTTACGGTACTGCGTCGTCCGCGGACTAAATCACCGAAACGCTGTACGATTACGCCGCCGCCCAGCATGTTGGACAGTCTTGCGATGCTCTCGCCGTATCCGTTACTGTCTTTGAACGGCTCAGAGAAGTGTTTTGCAACGAGAAGTGCAAAGTTGGTATTTTCTGTCTGCTGCGCCGGATCTTCGTAGCTGTGTCCGTTTACCGTAACAATACCGTTTGTATTTTCATTTACAACGATACCGTATGGGTTCATACAGAAAGTACGGACATTATCTTCGAATTTTTCGGTACGGTAAACAATTTTGCTCTCATACAGCTCATCGGTCAGATCAGAGAAGATAACAGCCGGAAGTTCCACACGAACACCGATATCCACACGGTTGGATTTTGTCGGAATATCCAGTTCTTTACAGATGCTCTCCATCCATTTACTTCCGATACGACCAACGGAAACGATACATTTGCTGCAGTCAGCAGATTCTTCCCCGTAATGCACACGGTAGTTGTCGCCTTCGAGACATTCGATTTTTGTAACCGGTGTCTGGAAGAAGAAGTCAACTTTCTCTTTCAGCTCATTGTAAATATTTTCCAGAACGACATAGTTAATATCTGTTCCAAGGTGACGAACGGATGCATCCAGAAGTTTCAGCTTATTCTGCATACAGATTTTTTTAAAATGAGTGCCGGCTGTAGAGTACAGTTTTGTCTCCTCCCCGCCGTGTGTCACGTTGATCTCGTCAACGTAGCGCATCAGATCCAGCGCTTCTTCTTTGCCGATATACTCAAATAAAGTACCGCCAAAGTCATTTGTGATATTGTATTTTCCATCGGAAAAAGCACCGGCGCCGCCGAAACCGCTCATGATCGCGCAGGTCGGACATTTGATACAGGATGGAACTTTCTTGCCGTCGATCGGGCAGTGGCGTTTCTCTAACGGATAGCCTTCCTCAAAAACGGCGATTTTTAAATCTTTATTCTGGTGGATCAGTTCGTAAGCGGAAAAAATACCGCCAGGACCGGCACCAATGATAATAACGTCATATTTCATAGTTAATATAACCTCCAATAGTAAGACATGAAAAATGCAGTGCAACAAACTACAATAAATACAATAGTGGAAAATAGATTTTCGCTTTGAATTTTATGTAACTGGCACTGCTCATAGTTACTATTTATTTTATCGCGGAAACAGGTGGTATGTCAATAAAAAAATGTGTAAAATTTTTGGCGGTTGTGTAACAGTACCAAAAGGTAACTACTCGAAATTGTATGGTTTTGACAAAATTGAAAACGATACCAATTTTGCGCTTGCAAAAGCAATTCATCAGGTGTATTGTATGGCTTGTAAGGAACAACAGCAAGAAAGGTGATAAAAATTGGCAACGATATCAGACGTAGCAAAACTTGCCGGAATGTCCGTTTCTACCGTTTCAAGGGTCATTAATAATAAGCCCCATGTTACGGAAGAAAAACGACGCAAAGTGCAGGAAGCCATGAAAGCATTGGGTTACAGTCCATTGCAGGCGGCGCGGCAGATGCGCGGTTCCGGTTCAAACAATATAGCGGTGGTGGTCCCCACCATTACCAACAACTTTTTCGCCTGTCTGGTAGATTCCATTGAACGGGAATGCAGAAAGCATCAGTACAAGACACTGATCACCCAGACTTACGGAGAAAAGCAGAATGAAGAAGAAGCCATGAGTCTTCTGAGCATGCATCATGCAGATGGAATTATCCTGTGTTCCATTGAAAATGAATGGGAAATGTTAAAATCCTATTTGAATTATGGAAAGCTGATCGCATGCAATGAGTATAATGAAGATCAGAGCGTTTCCATGATTCGGGCAAAGCAGTACGAAGGATTTTACAAAGCAACGGAATACCTGTTAAGCCAGGAAAAACGCGGTATTGCGTACTGTACCGGAACAAAGACGCTGGCGTTACAGCCTGTTGGAGCAAATATCGACAGTGACCGTTACACCGGGTATGTAAATGCGCTGAGTGACAAAGGAATCCTCACAAATCAGAAATGGCTGTTCCGTGGAATCGGGACACTGGAAGATGGCAGAAAAGTCCTTCGTCAAATTATGGAGATGAATAAAAATGACCGTCCGGAGGCCATCATTGCAGGAAGTGATGAGGTGGCAGCAGGTATGGTAATGGAAGCCGCAAAAGTTGGTTTACGAATTCCGGAAGATTTAGCCATCATGGGAGTAGACGATCAGCCGCTGGCCACATTTTTACAGATTCCGCTGACAACGATCCGACAGCCGGTGCAGGAAGAAGGAAAGCTGGCAGCCAGAGAAATGGTAAGACAGTTGACCGGAGATTTTGAAGATGCAGTTCGCACAGAACTTGATCTGGAACTGGTGATCCGACAGTCAGCATAGGAAATGCAGCGATGCATAAGAAAATTTCAGAGCAATCTGAAAACAAAAAGAAGTACATCAGATGTGAGATGATTTTTAAATTTATGTCAGTGATGGGATTTAATCTCACATCGCAATTGTATAAAGGGAGATTTTAAGAGGCTCCCATCTTTTTGAAAAGAAATTGGTATCGATACCAAAAATAGAAAAGAGCTTGAACACAAGCGATACTTCCTGAACTTTTGTTCAAGAATGGAAAACGTCTAGTAATAAAAATAACATAAATCAAAACATTAATTTTTTAAAATCAAGGAGGAAACAAAAATGGTAGTATTGGCAAGAATCGATCAGAGATTAATTCACGGACTGGTAGTAAATCAGTGGGCACCGGCCTTACAGGTAAAACGTTTCATGGTAGTAGATGATTTGCTTTGCAACAACGAAGAGATCAAAGCAAGCATGAGAATGGCAAAACCGGCGGGCACAGGCGTATCTGTTATCAGCACAGAGACAGCTATCAACAACTTTAAAGCTGGAAAATACGATGGACAGCGTGTTCTGATCCTTGTAAAAGAGCCTGAGACACTGATCAAACTGGCAGAGGGCGGCGTAGAGATTCCGAAAGTAGACCTTGGAATCATGTTCAACGAAGATGGAAGAACACCGGTAACCAGATTCATTGCACTGGATGACAAAGAAAAAGCAGATCTGGCAACCATCAAAGGCATGGGAATCCCGGTAGTGATCCAGTACGTACCAACGGATGCAGAAGAGGTATATGAAGGATAAATAAAAACAGCATACAGTTCACCCGCGCCATTCGCACAAAACGTACTTGCAGTACTTGTCGCTGCGATGCAGCTATTTTTGCTCATAAAAAGGCGCTCCCTTCGTCACTATGTATTCAGATAACTCCTCATGCAAGCATGATCGTTATCCGCAATACATGTGACGAGTGAACTGGTGAGAAAGGTTGAGGTAAAAAGTTATGATTTGGTTACAGAATATTTTGATTGTCCTGTTGGCAGGATATATGACAATCGACCAGAACGGACCGGTTGTGTTGTCATGGTTTTCCGCAATTGTAGGTATGATCTCCGGATTGATCATGGGAGATGTAAGTACCGGTCTGATGATCGGCGGAACCTTCCAGTTAATGTCCCTTGGTGTTGCAGCCCTTGGTGGTGCATCTGCACCGAACTACGGACTGGCAACCATCATCGGAACATTCATTGCGGTTCGTACCGGCACAGGTATTGACGCAGCTATCGCAGTCGGACTTCCGGTTGGTCTGCTGGCTATTCAGTTAGAAGTAGTAGCACGTATCATCTTAAACTTCGTCGCACACAAGATGCAGAGTGACAACAACGAAGGCAAGTGGGGCAGAATGAACCGTATCGCCCTTCTCGGACCGGCAATCTGTTCTCTCCAGACACTGATTCCGACCGTTATCGTAGTTGCCTTTGGTGCAAGTGTCGTAAATCTGATCCTGAAAGTGATTCCGGAATGGGTAACAAATGGTCTTTCCATTGCAGCAGGGATGCTTCCGGTTGTAGGTATCGCAATGCTGATGCGTTACATGCCGGTAAAAAAATTCCTTCCGTTTATCCTGATCGGATTCGTATTATCCGCATATCTGAATGTACCGGTACTTGGTATCGCCATCGTTGGTTTTGCAGCAGCATTCGGATATTTCAAAATTCAGCTGGAAAAAGCAGAGACCGCTGCAGCCGTACCGGCAGCAGGTGCAGTAGATGAAATGGGGGATGACTTCGATGAATAATAATACAGAACAGAACAACACAATCATCGGTACAACCGAAAAATATCAGGTAACCAAAAAAGACCTGAGCCGTACCGCAGCCAGATATAACTTTATGGCATGCAATATTTTCAACTATGAATCACAGCAGGGACCGGCAGTTGCCTGGGCTATGGCACCGGTGCTCCGCAAAATCTATAAAAATGATGATGAATACAAAGCAGCATTAAATAATCACTTCAATTACTATAACTCCACAACCGTAATGTCCAGCATGATTCTTGGTGCGACACTGGCCATCGAGGAAAAAGACGGCATTCAGGCAAAAGAAACCGTGCAGTCTCTGAAAACAAGTTTAATGGGACCGTTTGCCGGTGTCGGTGACACACTGGTATGGGTATTATGGCCAACCATCATCGGATCTATTTCCGGTTACATGGCACAGCAGGGCAATCCGCTGGGCGCCATTGTATGGCTGATCTGCAATATTATTTTCTGGTTTATTAAATGTAAATTTTTCAAAGTTGGTTATACATCCGGAACAAAACTGATCACAAACCTTGGTTCCAAGCTGTCCGCCTTCACAGAAGCAGCTTCTATCATGGGACTGAGCGTGGTTGGTGCGCTGATCGCCTCCTCCATCAATATCACGACGGCGTTGGATTTTAAGGTGGGCGAAGTGGCATTGAATCTTCAGACAGACGTACTGGACAAGATCATGCCAGCCCTCCTTCCGGTCATTCTGACTGCAGTTGTATACAAACTGCTTGGAAGTAAAAAATGGACAGCAACCAAACTGATCCTGTTAGTTATCGGTATCGCACTGGTTTGCTCCTTCTTCGGAATCTTAACCGTATAAAAAGTTGCATTAGTGAAAGGAAAATAGAAATGAAACGAGTTTTAATTTTAGCTTCTCACCACAAAATGGCAGAAGGCTTAAGAGATACACTGGATTTTATTACCGGCGGCATGGTGGAAACCATCGCATTATCTGCCTATGTAGATAATCAGCCGGTGGAAGATGCTGTAAAAAATATCATGGACGGACTGGCAGAGGAAGATGAGGCAGTCATTCTTACGGACCTCAATGCCGGAAGTGTCAACCAGAAATTTTTCCCATACCGTAACCGTTTACATACCCATCTGCTCAGCGGAATGAACCTTCCGCTGGCGATGCAGATCGCCATGGAACCGCAGGACGAATATCTGACCGCAGACGGTATCCGTGAAATGCTGGCAACCGCACAGGCAGAGATGAAATATGTAAATGATCTTGTGGATGACGGAGATGATGAGGATGAGTAATAAGAAACATACAGAGTGGTGGAAAAAGAGTGTTGTATATCAGGTGTATCCGAAAAGTTTTCAGGATTCTAACGGAGATGGCTACGGAGATCTGAATGGTATCCGCCAGAGATTACCATATCTGAAAGAGTTGGGCATTGACGTGATATGGTTAAATCCAATCTACGCATCCCCGCAGGTGGAT
>Ga0129310_1002922_pt1 | contig 11713 bp, 10 predicted proteins | sample Go1ome_2_FD_94433 | JGI IMG/M metagenome (GOLD analysis project Ga0129310, IMG submission 94433) | Western lowland gorrila individual fecal microbial communities from Wisconsin, USA - Go1022A metagenome | ecosystem: Host-associated > Mammals > Digestive system > Large intestine > Fecal | place...
GTTCCGAACAACCTCACTGAAACCATTCAGCCACTGATTGTTGTTCTTCGTGTTGACGCAGGTAATGCTGCCGGTGGGATTCTGTGCTGTCAGCGCAGCGCTGCCGCCGTTATTGGCAGAATAGCGCCAGCTCCAGCCGGTGTTCTCCTTGATGGTGTAAGTACCAATGGGCAGCTCATAGAGTGTCTGACTGGTATTGCCCTCGATGGTCACTTCGGAATACTTCTCATTGTCCTTGTAAACATCGAACACATAGGATTCATTTGCCGCACCGCCGGTCTTCTTGATTTCCAGCGTGCAGGTCTGGATGTGAATCCAGAAGTGATATCCATCCGGCGGCGTACAGGTCTTGCCAGTGCAATCCTGATGTACGAACGTGGTATGCTCGTTCACATTTTTTGTACCGATCTTAACCGTGGCCGTGACGGGGACATCCTGCTTGCCGTACTTGCCGTCAAAGATTTTTCCGCTTTCCGGCGTGTAAGTAAGGTCAAGTGTCGGTTCAGTACCAATCATGGTAACGCCGGAGTCGGTGGACTTAGTTTCACCGTGCTTCCACACTGTGCCGGTAAGGTTGCCGCTGAAATCAGTGGCGGCGGTCTCACCGTAGTAGGCGGTGGAATCCCTGAACGTCAGCTCCGGTTTGAAGACGTAGATGTTAGCGGCAGGATCGTTGACGCCGGTTTTTGCCGTTGCTGCATCACCCTTGGCGGGGGTAGAAGTACCCACGGTCTTGGGCGCTACGGTAACTTCGACGGTATAGGTCGTGTCGTCGGTCAGATTATCAAGCTTGTCAGAAATGACATTGCCGTCTTTGTCCTTGACCGTAACGGTGATATCGACGTATTCGGTCTGCCAGGGATCAAGGCCGTAAGGCTTATCAGCGTCGGTTGCCTTGCTGAGATCAAGCTTTACATCGCCAACGCTGATTTCAGCGCCATCCTTGAGCTGATCGGCGGTGACTTCGCCCTTGAGGTAGACATTCTTGTCTTCGGCTGTGACGCTCACGTTCTTGATGGGAACGTTGACGGTAGGTCTATCAAAGGTCAGAAGCGGATTTTCAGCAGAACCGTTCTCATAGATACCGGCACTGGTGTTGGTGTACACTTCGTTGCCGCCAAGGAAGTCAGCCTTCGGCTGAACCTTGAAGCTGATGACCAGCTTATTGCCGCGATAAGAGGTGTTGCCGTTCTCAGTGACTGTACCGACGTAGTTCTCGGAGAAGTTGAAGCCGGTGACGTTTACCTGATCGCCGCTGATGGCTGCGGTTGCGCCCATTGTGCTGTTGTTATTGCTCCATGTGTAATCGCCATTCGCATTCTTGCCGGTGCAGGCATACGTTTCCAGCGTGATGCTATTCGCCGTCGCGCCTTCCGGGAGCGTGAACTGCGGGGAAATGATATCCTTCACAACGGCATCAGAGGTCAGCGTAGAGGAAGAACCGCCAGTTTCGATGTTGCTGCTGATCTGCTGGAAGATGCTGTTCAGAGAACCGGCGTCGGCAGCGGAGAGGTAGTAGCTGGGGGACTGCGGCGTGCCGTTGTTGGAAGACACCTGCTGCATAAACCAGTTGGCTTTCTGCGTATTGTTGCCATTCACGTTTCCAGCGCTGGTTGCGTCAGCGCCAGAGAAGATACCAACTGTGTACACGGTAGTGCCATTGCCTTTGGCGGTATTGGCATGAGAAATAGCGGTATTAGCAGCCGTTGTGTTGAAATTATCCGTATTTTTTCCAGGGAAACCATCTGTAAACAAAATGATAACGCGATTTCGCTGCTCGTTATTGGTCAAAGGATAGGCATCTAAAATTCCGTTGGCCATCTCCATGCCATAGTTGGTATAGGTTGCACCATTTGCATCCAATGCACCGATAGATGCTTGAATATTTGCCTGACCTTCAGGGGTGTTCATATCCTGAAATGCCTGGTTATAATAATTCTTTGCATCAACGTTGTAATTGTGCTGATTAGCTCCGATAAACAGCTCTGTGTTTATCCACGGATTACTAGAATCCGCTCGGCTCGCGTATCCGACAACTGCGATGCGGTGGTTAATATCATCGTCCGTTCCGAGCACACCGTCTTTACCGGCAGCCTTGTTTTCAACGGCTCCTGCAAAGTTTCGTACTGCGTTCTGCAACGCTTCCAATGCAGTTATCGAAGTACCAGCGGAAACCTTCTTGTAGAACTCAACATCGAAAACGGTATCTGCGCCCTTGGACTGTTCGCCAATCGTAGTTCTGACATCATTGACCGTGTAGTAATACTCGTAAGTATATTCATAGGTGTCTTGCACTCTGTAAATCGTATAAGGAGGATTACCATTGTCTCCTGTACTCGTTCTTGTTACCGTGGTTCCATCATTCAGCGTGTAGACATAGGTGTAATTTCTCCTATTACCACTCCTTCCGGAACGATTAACAGTTACCTCTTTATATCCTTCTTCCGTATTGGTGTATATCGTGTAATAGGAATTGTAACAACCGCTGTTTCTTGCATTTGACCAAACCACGTAATCTTGAACAGCCTCGCTTGTTCGGTCAACAGATACCTCAACGTAGCTGCCATCAGCCAGCTTGTGGTACAGATTCTCTGTTGCATACCAGCTTTCACTGTTCATGCGGACATCATAATTATCACTGTTTTTCTGCTTGCCGTAAGATACCCAAGAGTCTTCCGTAGTTCTTGAAAATGGATCATCCATAGAACCAGACTGGTCGAGGACAAGCACGATATCTGTCGGAACATCCTTGGTAATTTCGGAAATGACCTTTGATCCGGTTGCATAGGCTTCCAGCGTGATGGTATAGCTGCCGTCCTTATTGGCTGTTGCTGTTTTGCTGATCTCCATCCCCTTGTCACTGCTGCCATCCTCGGCATAGGCCGTGGTAGCGGGCAGCGCCAAAGAGAGCAGGAGCGTCAGGCTCAAAAGCAGGGAAAACGCGCTTCTTTTCATGCTCTGCCTCCTTCTTCTTATCTGTACCCGCCCGTGACAGGATCGCCAAACGGCGCAACATAAGTGTAAGTAACTGTCGGGTAGATGATCTCGCTCTCAATCTGAGGATTATTGTCCGCTTCCGGCTGCACAGGAACCATTTGCATGTCAAGCCTTGCAATGAGCTGGTCGATTGCATCCATCTGCGCTTCAGACAGAGCATCCCACTGCTCATCTGTCATATGATCCATGATTGCCCAAACCTGATCCAACGTGGTGCAAGCCATGATCTTGTTGAAGACGTGGCAGGCACATTTGCACTCTGCATCGGTGCAGTCATCGGAGCAGGTATCGATATGAGAGGGATCTGCGGGCTTTTCAGGCGCGACATAGAGGGGGCAGCCTTCCTTGTGCGCCTCGCCCTCGGCTGCGCCGCAGGTGCATTCCTTGGGAGCCTCAGTCTCGGCAGGCTTCTCCGTTTCCGCAGGCTTTTCCGTCTCGGAAGGCTTCTCGGTTTCGGAGGGCACGGGGGTCTCCGTCGGCTTGGGCTCCTCCGTGGGTGTTGGCGTTTCCGTTACCTCCGGCGTGGGAGTTGGGGTTTCTTCCGTGACCGTAAGCTCGCCGTTTGTACCGGCCTGATCGGTAGAAAGCGCCAGCGTGCCGGGAAGCACTACTCCGATAACCAACACAAGGCTGATAATCAGTGCGAATCCTTTTTTGTTCTTCATAGCGCTGCCTCCTTACGAATTGGGCCAACCCTTGGCGTCCATAACGGTATCGCCGTTGTTGGCGGTCTGCACGGCCTGGGCGGAAACATCCACCGTTGCCGTGGCGTTCTGGTACTCGTTGCCCATGTCGGGCTTAAATGTTACAGCGGTGAAGATGGGCGTGGTGACTTCTCCGGGCTTTAAGGCTTCCTTATAGTAATAGTAGCCGTCTTTTTCCGTCCAGTCGGTGGTGTTGAGCGTCAGCTCCACCAGACCGGTATCCGGCGTACCCTCGCCCTGAAGCTTGATGTTCTTCTCCACTTTTACCCGTACCCATGCGTCGGACGCGCCAGTGTTCTTGATCTCTGCGATCTTGGTGACGGTGGTGTTGGGCATCACGCCGGTCAGGTCTTCAAAGGGCTTGGTTTTCTCCACGTCCGCCCATTCCTGCACTGCGATTTCCACGCCGCCGGTGGTGATGACATTGTGCGCCTTACCTTCTGCGGTAAAGAACGCAATGGTTCCGGCGGCGAGCGTGGCAATGCAGATGGCCAGCACCGACAGAATCAAAATTTTTCGCTTCATAGTCCTTACTCCTCTCAAGCTGTATTTGCAAACCTCCGCTCCGGGATTTGATAACGAAGTTGCATGGTCTTGTCAGACCATATGAGAACATCCGGTCTTGCCGGGTGCTCTCATATGGCCTGTACCCCGAAGGGTACAGACCACATAAGTGGAGGGGAATCGCGCATCCACTTGCGAAGCTGCGCTAAAGTTAATTAAGCATCAAATGCAGCCCAAGCCGCAGCAGCATCAGCAAAGCCGTCTGCCTGGATAGCGTCAGCCTCGACCAGAACGGGGAAGGTACCATCGGCATAAGCCTTGCCCTCGCCGAACAGTTCCGCAATCTCCTCGTTGGTAACGTCAGCATCCATGTGGATGGTGCCCCAAACGTTCCAATAGGTCAGCTCACCAGAAGCCAGCGTGTCGATGCGGGTGAAAGTATAGACGTTGTACTTGATGCCGTCACGATCAACCGTACCGCTGTTGTCATAGGCCATGGTGAACTCATTTTGGCTCATGGCGCTGCTTGTGTACATAGAGCTGTTCAGAATCGTGGTGTCCAGATCAGCGGGGATCATAACACGAATGCGGATGTAAGCATCGTTCGCACCGGTGTTCTTGACATAGGGCATCTTGTGGTAGGACTGGCCGGGGTTGAGCTTAATGCCCGTGCAGTCGTATTCGGCTGCGTTAGCTTCGATCTGTGCATCGGTGTAGAACGTATCGCCGGCCTTGTACTTGCTTTCGTTGCCGGAGCCTTCCTTGGCAACATCAGACCACAGTTCGGAATCGGAGGTTGCGCCGTTGGCGACGCCAGCGTTCTCACGATGCAGGCTGGACTCCAGCAGATCGATCTTTACGTTTCCAACGGTAAATGTGTTCTTAGCAGAATCAGTGTCGGTGAAGTAGGCGAGAGATGCGCCCACGATGGCGATGGCGACCAGCGCCACGCACAGGAAGATCGCGGTCAGTTTCTTTTTCATGTACTCGTTCTCCTTAAATAAGTATTTGGTATTTGTTCTGCGCCCGCGCGCAGGGGGTTACTTGTTTGCGATGTTGTTCCAAGCCTCAGAAGCACTAAAGGTCTCAGTAGCGTTCTTATGGAGCTGAGAGGCGTAGGCCGTGATCGTCAGGGTGGGCTTTACAGCGCCTTCTGCATCCAGAGCGTTCATCTGCTCCTTGGTAACAGAACCCTTAACGGAGACCTGATCGTCCTTCAGGACGCTGTAGGCTGTACCGATCTGATTGGTGGTGCCGTCAACAACACGGTAGTAGACCGTATCGGTAACACCGTCGAGCTTCGTCCAGCCGTCAGCGATAACATACTCAAGGTAGGTATCGAAGTTTGCGGACTTGTCCAGCTTCACAAACAGGTAGCACTCTTCGGAGCCAGACAGGACAGTCGCCTTGGGGTTCTTGCTGATGGTGTAGCCCGGAATCATTTTGTACTCCGTGCCGGTGGTCTCTTTCAGCTCAACCTTGATGTCGCTGGTGGTAAAGGTATTCGTTACCACATCAGACTTCGCGGTCAGCCAGGCCAGTGTACCGGCGACAACACAGACAACAAGCAGAGTCAGTGCCAGCACCAGTGCCAAACCTTTCTTCTTCACGTCGTTTTCCTCCTTTCCTGATGTTTTTGCGATGGGGATTTATTTCAACAGATGTCAAAACGTCGTTTCTCTCATCTGTTGGAATCAAAAGAGATTACTGATTGAAAGCAGCCCATGCCGCGTCGGCATTGTCAAAGCCATCAGCCTGAATAGCGTAAGCATTGACGGTGATAGTCATGCCCTCGATGGTTGCAAGCTGCTCATTCGTGATGGTGCCGGGGACGGTGATGGAATCGAACAGAGCATCCAGAGCGACATCAGCAGTGGGAGCGCCAACAGTCTCTTTGTACCAGAACTCGTAGGTACGGGTGTTTGCGGTCGCGTCCTTGGTGTTGCCCTTGTAAATCCAGTTTGCGACGTCATAGCCATTGAAGATGCTGGTCAGGTCTGCGCCGGTGGGAGCAAAGATATCATCCAGAGCGCTGGCCTTGGAGAAGGTGACAGTCATCTTGATGTAGCTTTCCTCACTGCCGTTCAGCACAGTGACCATGGGGTCTTTGTTGTAGGTGTGACCCGGCAGCAGCTTGTAGTTGTTGGCCTTGACACGCGCAGCGCCCTCAACCAGAGAGCCGTCAGTATTCGCCTTGGCCTCGTCCAGCTTGATCGCTACAGAGCCGACGCTGAATGTGTTGACGACTTCATCGTTGGAAGTCAGGAACGCCATTGTTCCCAGCACTGAGGCGGTAACAAGCAATACCGCACAGAGAGTCAGGAGCAGAGCCTTGCTTTTCGTTTTCATCTCGAAAACCTCCTAAAAAGATTGTTATATAGGGAGCCTTGCGGCATTGCCCTTGAAATCACTGCTGAGCGGAGACCTCTTCGCTCAACTGCTTCATGCGTCTGCGTATCGCCCGGTACTCACCCCGCGTGAGAGGGCCTTCCGCCAGCCTTGCGTCCAGAGATTGAAGCTCTTCCTCCGGAAGCAGCGTTTCCGCAGCCTGCCTCAGCCGCTCCGCACGCTCTGCCGGTACGGGCTCGTCCGGGTCAAAATCGGCATCCTTGCGGCCTGAAACATGAGAGCCTTTTTTGTGCGCCCCTGCTTTCTTCTTTTTGTCATCGTCCGCAAAAATATCAGGGATGAACACCAGCAGCAGAAGCACTGCGCCTGCGGAGATGGCAATGTACATTCCGGGCGGATGCTGGATGTAATCCGCCACATAGCCCAGATACGGGATGGAGAAGATCGGCGTGCCGATGACATTTTTATAATGTACAAGCGAACCATCCTCGGCCTCGTTCGCATCGCCCTTGGTGCGGAAGCGGATAACCGTGGAATCTTCTTCATCCGGAACGATTCCCACGACTCTGTGGGTAGCTATCGTGTTTTCATCCAGCATGAAGGTAATCGGCTGTCCCTCCTTGATGGTGTAGGGGTCTACCTTTTTTACATAGATCAGTGAGCCGGTGTGATAGGTCGGCTCCATGGAACCGGACAGCACGGTGAATACCTGCAAGCCAATGACCCTTGCGCCCACCAGCAGGAGTGCCAGGATCACCACCAGGGCGACCAGAACGGTGCTGATCACATTCCAGATCTTTTTGAGAGATTTATTCATATATCTTTTTTCTCATCCTCTTCCCCTAAAACTTCCGGCCTGATGTTCGGCACAACAAAGCTGTATATCTGCTCAAATGTCAGCTCGGTCGTTGCTTCACTGTTTTCTATTTCACCGTTCAGCACCCGCGTCGCAAAGGCCAGCATGGTATCAAATATCTGCTGCACCAGCATATCCACGTTCGCATCCTGTTTGAACGTCGGTCTGACTTTCTCAATCAGCTCGTGGAAATGCTTCAGATGGGTGTCATACGCATACGCCCGACAATCCGCAGAGTAATAGTAGCGGATATAGAAAATGCAGTCGGCTTCCTTATCCAGAATAAAATCCCAGCTTTTCTTCCAAAGCAGGAACGCACGCTCTTTCCAGGTAAAGCCGGGCATACGCATGACGGGCAGGGTTTCGCGCAGAAGCGCTGCAAACCTCTCATCTTCCATATGGAATGCCTCGCTGAGCAGCTCATCCTTACCGTTGAAGCATTTATAGATGTACGCCTCATTCAATCCGGCCTCGGCTGCAATGGCTTTGGTGGTGGTTTTGGCCAGACCCTCCCTCGCTACGATGCGGACGGCACTCTCCATAAACGCCTGTTTCATGCTCTGCTGCTCCAAATAGTTGTCCTCCATTCCGAATAAGTGGCCGCTTATTTGAATTTTGAAAAAATAGCAAACCACCATCTCCTGCTGATTGGTTGATCTGCTGGTTTTGGCAAAAAATCATCGTGGAGTTCATCACTCGACGGATAGACGTGAGTTCAATCCACAACAAGGAAATCTACGGCAATCCTCCTTCATATCAAAAAAGCCTTTGGATTCGGCGCTTCGTGGAGTTCATCACTCCATCCAATCACTCCATCCAAGGCGGCAAAATACTGGAATACCTACGTTTTTTGTGTGTGCATGACACAAAAGCCTGACTGCGCATTTCAGAACCCTACGGCGTTCAACTTTTTCATATTATCCCGCTTCAAAATCAGGGAAGAGTGTACATACCGATCTAACGTGATGGTCGTAGTCGCGTGCCCCAGCACCTCCGAAAGTGACTTGATTTCAAACCCGACTTCGACAGCACGCGTCGCAAACGTGTGACGGAGCGTATGGAAATGAACGCCCTCCAGACCGCACTCACGGGTATATTTCTCCATTCTGTATTGCAGCGCACGCGGTTCCATAAAATTCTCTGTGCCGGTTAAAACATAAGCGGCTGAACTGTGGGGATTCATCTTCCCGCAAAGCTCAGCCGTGTAGTCTGTTATGGGAATCGTCCTAATGGAAGTATCGCTCTTAGGTGTGCCGATCACGATCCTTGTCCGTGAATTGGAATTGCCAGCGGCACTGGTGTCACGCAGCCGTTGAAGCGTTGCGTCAATACGGATCGTCTGCTCCTTTAAGGATATATTGCCCCATTGCAGCGCACAAAGCTCGCCAATGCGGACGCCTGTGAACAGCGTCAGCAGCACACCAAACTTGCAGGTATCCATATCATCCAGAAGATAGGAAACGAAGCGCGTCTGTTCTTCACGGGACAACACCCGCATTTCCTTTTTGCCCGGCTTTGGATAATTGATCTCAATCGCGGGGAATCCTCCGGTGAAAAATGTCGCAGTGTATTTCAGAACACTGTGCAGCACGACAAGCACATCATGTACGGTCTTTGGAGCCAGTTCATCTTCAAAAAGCAGCTCCTCTGTGAAGTCGTCGATCAGGCCGGTTGTCATACCCATGGGGAAACAGCCGCCGAGCTTTGGTTTGATGTGCTTCCGCAAAGCAGTGTCGTATTTAATATAAGTAGACTCCTTCACCTTGGGCTTCCGCATACGCAGCCATTCGTCGCAGTAGAACGAAAAGCGGTGCCGGGAGTTTGTGCTGGGAATTGGCTTCCCGTTGACCAGCGCCGCTTTGCACTTGGTCACTTTTTCCTTGGCTTCCCGGTAGGTTTTGCCATAGCAGAAACCGTACTTGATTTTACCGGAAAGCTCGTAACCTTTGATATAACGCGCTTCCCATCTGCCGTCCTTACGTTTGAAAATGTTTTCGCCTTTTGCCATTTGTAAGACCTCCTAATTCTTTTGAAATCGTTCTGGCAACTCACATTTTACCAACAGCTCCAAACCGCATCAGACTGCTCATTTGACTGCGCTGAGCTGCCCGCTGAACGTGTCAGCAGCAGGAGTCTGGCCTATATTTACAGGTTCGCACCCGCGCTTCGGATTCTTTTTTCAAAAATTATCTCAACTTCACCTCTTCCTATTGATTTTTCCTAACTTCGGTGCTATAATCTGATATGAATATTATAGGGTGAATGGCTCATGGAGTGATGAACTCCACGAAAGAAGAAGCCGCATTTGAGACATTACACTTGGCAAGCAATGCCTGCGTTTATACAAACTTGACGAACAGGGAGATTTCCGTCACCGGAAATCTCCCTGCTGCTTGTTGGGGGGAATCTCTCCCCAAACCCCTGATTGATCGAACGGTTCCCGTTCGGCTGCGCCCTGCGATGCAGTGCTATTTTTCCTGTTGATGCTCTCTTGTCTGCCGCTTCTCATCGGCATCCGTGCGAAGAATCATCTCAGCGTTGGCTTTATAAATCTGGAGCTGTCTGGCTTCCTCCCGTGCCTTGGCAAGCGCCGCATAATCGAGCTTCTTCTGCACAAGCAGATCAGAATATTCCGCTTGCAGGCTCTTGACCGTGGGCAGTTTTTTCAGCGCCAGATCGTCAAATGCTTTCTTCGCCGCCTTGTGGATGATGATGTCGCTCTCGTGCGCATCGTAGTATTTTTTGGAGTACCCGGCCTTGCGATAGGCTGTGTAAACGTCTCTGGTCTTGGCATAGTTGATGATGTGTGTTTTCAGTACGGCGATCTCTGCCATGCGGTTTTCTGCCGCCTTTATTTTCGCCGTCAGTTCCTTTGTCCTGCCGCTTGCAGCGTCCGCGTAATCGGCCAGCGCATCGAAATCCGCGAAGTCATGCTTCTGGATGAACAGCAGCGTTTCGGCCATGCTTTTCAGCTTCACAACTTTCAGCTTTTGGTCATATGCAGCGCCTTTGCCGCTGCCGATTTTAGCTTCAATCTGTGAAATCAGCGTCGGCTTCGACGCCTTGGAAGGATACCTCTTTTTTCTGCGCGGCGTATGCGCCCGTGTACCGAGAATCACAGCCCGCAGCGCTTCTTCCGAGTAGCCTTCGCCCAGCGACCGGAGACGGATATTCTGCGGCTGATCGTCCCGCATGAAGGTGACATGCTTGCCGCGCTTTACGGTGTAACCGGCTGCTTCCACCAGCTTCAGAAAAGCCTCAAAGTCTTTCGGCTTCTTCGCAAGCGCCGCGTCAATGGCTGCACGCAGCAGATCGCGCTGGCATGGCTTTGCATTGCCGCCCATCCACTTGTTGTAGCTCTTGCCGTGCGGCTTTGGATTTTCAATTACAGACAGCCGATGCTCCATGCAGACAAGATCGCTGAGCTTCCGGACAGCTTCGGTGCTGCCCCAAAAGTTGCGAAATTTCCGTGTGCAGTCCAGCGTGGTGGAGTTCCAAATGATATGGTTATGGATGTGCTGCTTGTCGGTATGGGTACAGACGATAAAGGCATGGTCGCCCTTCGTAAAGCGCATGGCAAATTCATAGCCGAGCCGGTTGGCTTCCTCTGGCGTTACCTCGCCCGGTTTGAAGGACTGCCGGATCTGATACGCAATCACATCACTGGCCTGCTCCCGACCGGTGAGCTGGCGGTATTGGCGCTTGGATAACAGAAACTCGCTGTCCGCTGTCTTTGCGTCACAGGCGTAGGAAGATACATATTCACCGTCTTCTGTCTTATCCGGATTTTTTGCGTAGTCCGTCCGCTCTGTCAGACATTGGGCAATGGTCTTGCCCTTGTTGACGTGCATGGGAATGATTCGCGTGGTCGCCACAGGCAAGCCCCCTTTACAAAAAGATAGCGCGGAAGCTTTTACACTTCCGCGCTGTGCTTTACCAATATACTTTTTCTTTCATCCAGTCTCGCAGCAGATGAAGCTGTGCAATGAGCCAAGCGCCCAGCATCGGCAGGCCGTAGGGCGAAAGCGCAAACGCCGCCGCCAGCTCGATTACTCCGTTTTTTACATCGTGGTCGATGAAGCTGAAAATACTCACAAGGACGAGAAGCACAGACAGAACATTCAGCAGCACAGCGGAAATATGCAGGGTCAGCGTGCAGAGCCAGATCAGGAACGCAAGTACAAGCATGACCGGGGCAAGCAAAATTTTCAGGATCAATCTCATTGCCGTCAGCTCCTTTCTTTTCTGATTCTATTCTACACGAGTTGATATAAAGCGCAAGGATGTCAAAAGCTTTTTGAGA
>Ga0129310_1002926_pt1 | contig 11702 bp, 8 predicted proteins | sample Go1ome_2_FD_94433 | JGI IMG/M metagenome (GOLD analysis project Ga0129310, IMG submission 94433) | Western lowland gorrila individual fecal microbial communities from Wisconsin, USA - Go1022A metagenome | ecosystem: Host-associated > Mammals > Digestive system > Large intestine > Fecal | place...
AATTATCGACGGATGATACCGATTTTGCAATTACTTTTAATCATGTGATGTATCAGAACAAAGACGGACAGGCTGGTGTGGACTATACGGCACCGATCGCCCATGTGTCATTGGACATTACGGCAGATCCGAACAGTGGTGTATCCGTAAGCGGTACGATCCGAAGCTGGGATGCTGAAAATAATACCAAGGTTTACCTGTATGATGACAGCGTATCGGATGAAGATATCCGTACTGATATGAGAAAAGATGCGCCGGAGCTGGCAAAAGACAGTGTGGCGGTACTTGGTGAGATCAGTGCAGAAGAGGATGGAAAACACTTTGATCAGACGTATCAGTTCAAAAAAGTAAAATCCGGAACTTATAAGATCGCTGTTGAGAAAAAGGGTAAATATGTCGTATCAGTGATACCGGTTACTGTTACAAAGGATGATGTGACGGTGGATGCACAGAAAATGTGGCTGTATGGAGATGTAACTGGAGATGGAGTGGTAGATACGCAGGATGCAACACAGATTTTGCGTTATATTTCAAAAAAATCGTCTGTATTAGAAACAGGTACAGAAGATGATCTGCTATACCGAAAATATGCAGCTAATGTCACAGCGTATACTGGAGCCGATACAGTGATTGATACACAGGATGCAACACAGATTTTACGTTATATTTCAAAAAAATCATCTGCGTTTGACAGTATGAATTAAAATCTCACTGCATGAAATTTGCAGTTTTATATAGATAAAATTTAAAAGAAATGGAGAGAAGTTGAAAATGAGAGCAAAGAAAAAGATTCTTTCGCTTATTTTAAGTATTACTCTGCTAATAGGGTTGCTTCCGGCAACGACCATCTCAGCTCTGGCTGCGGATATGCCGAATGCATTGACAACAACAGCAGCAGATACATTAAAAAGCGGAGATACATTCACGGCGACCTTTACGGAATTGGAAACGGTTTCAAATGCATCGAGTTATGAGGCAGGTATTGCATTTGATAAAGATGTACTGGAAGTTACCGATGTTAAGGCTGCATCTATAGAAGGCGCTGGACTTTCTGATTATACAGATGTGGATAGTGCAAATAAGGCTGGTTCAGCATCCACAAATGTGATTTCAAAGTCAAAGGAAGCTGATATGACAGTCCCTGCTGAAACAGAATTAATTACTTTAACTTTTAAAGTAAAAGAGGTTGTGAAAACAGGAACAACAAAAGTATCGGTAGAAAAATATAAGGTGTATGGTTTGTCTGAGGATGGAACGCAAGGAATTGACCTTACACCGTCAAACATTGGTAAAAAAGAAATTACTCTGAACATTCAGGGAGATTCCAACCAGACTGATATTACCAATACCATGAAGGTAGACTTTACCAATAAGAAAATGCCTTATGGTGACAGATATGGTAAAGTTCCGGAGACAACGGTTACAGCAGGAGATGTTACTTTAGTTGAAGGTAAGGATTACACGGTAGAAGGCGCGGGCAATTACAAATGGAATCAGGGTTGGCCATATGTAGGCGGTCAGGACTGTACAGTTAAAATCAGTCCGGTAGAAGGCAGCAAATACACCTTCACTGCAAAAGAATACAGCTTTACAACGGAAAGCAATCAGGATTCTCTGAAAATTGCATACAAAGACGGTCAGACATTATCCAAAGATTATGATGGAACACCGGTAGCAATTGAATACAACTCAAATGCAGTATTATCAAAGGAAAATACTGATCCACTGAAGATCATGACAATGACAAGCACCAGAGCTTCAGATGGTGGACAGTTTGTATATGTGAATGGTTCCGGAAGTGCTAATAAAGTGGTCTGGACATTCTATACAGATAAGGATTGTACAAAGAAAACCACAACAGAAAATGGTGCAGAGGCAGAAGGTGGAGCACCTTCCAAAGCCGGAGACTACTGGGTGACAGCTTCTCTGGCAGCAGATAATGCAAAAATCTGGACAGCAGCAGAGAGTAATGCACTGGCATTTACGATCAATGCGCTTGCTGACTGGGATGTAAATATTGCTACAATTGCGGATCAGACTTATACGGGTGCTGCTGTAGAGCCGGAAGTAGTTGTAACTGACAATACAGGTAAGACACTGGTAAAAGACACGGATTATACGGTAAGCTACTTAAATAATGTCAATGCAGGTACTGCAACCGTAAGAGCAAAATCTGCAGATGGTAAGAGTGCAAAAGAAGCAACATTTAAAATTAACCCAATTGAGCTGACAAAAAATAATGTTACAGTTGAAGCAAAAGATGCTCAGTATAATTATGGTTCTGCCATTACACCGAAGATTACGGTTAAATTAGGCGGAAATGCGTTATCTGATGCTGATTACACTGCAACTTTAAAGACAGAAGATAAACTGGTTAATGCCGGTAAATATACCTTAAAATATGAAATTAAAGGTAAAGGTAATTGCTCAGGAACAGTTGAAACAGAGACTGTTCTTACTATTGGAAAAGCGCCGATTGGGGCAAATGTTTTTTTAGATGGTAAAACAATCTGTGATGCAGGCGATGAAGCATTTACACTTGCAGATCAGACTTATACAGGTAGAGCCATTACACCAGCATTAACATTAAAGGATGACTGGTACGAAGCTAAGGATTTAAAGGAAGGCACTGATTATACAGTAACCTATACGGATAATACAAATGTAGGAACTGCAACAGTTACGATCAAACCGACAGAGAGTGGCAATTACTTTTTTGAGGGATATGATGAGGGTACTATAATTAATGCAATCACAGGTACTTTCAACATTGTAGATTCTTACGGAATTATTCCGGTAGAGCAGAAAATCGATGCAATCGGTAAAGTAACACTTGATTCTGCAACAGCAATTAATGAAGCAAGAACTGCATATGATGCTTTGGAAGAAGATGCAAAGCAATATGTAAGCAACTATGAGACACTTACAAATGCAGAAGCAACGCTGAAGCAGCTGTTAGAAGCAGAAGATGCAGCTCTTGCAGATGTTATTCAGAAAATTAACGATATCGGAACTGTAACATTAGATTCCGAAGATGCAATTAATGCGGCAAGAAGCGCATATGACAAGCTTTCCGACGCAAACAAAGCAAAAGTAACAAACTATTCTGTATTAACAGATGCAGAGGCAGCGTTAAAAGAACTCTGGAAAAATGATAATATTACCTGCTATGTAAGAGCTGAGAGTGATGATGGAACAGTTCTTCCGCTTACAAAAGTAATAATGAACAAACATGAGGTGCCATCTTTTAAATCTTATGCAGTTAAGAGTGCACCAGATGACAGAAATTATGTAACGGCACTGCATATTCTGTTGCAGGCATTGACAAATCGTGGTATGACAGATGAACTTGCTACTGTAAATATCGCATCTTCTGGATGGATTACAGATATGTTTGGCTGGGGAATGGATCAGCTTTGGTGTCTGAATGGCATTGATGCTCCGGTAATGAGCTGCAATTACGAAGCAAAAGATGGAGAAACCTATGTATTTTATCAGGCATATGGAAACTGGGGAGCCGGATATGGTTATACAGGATATGGTTTCTTCGGTGAATTTGGACCAGGGAAAGATTATACACCATACAGTGCAGTAGAGACAACTGAAATGACAAAAGAAGTTGGGGAAGCTGCTGATTTCAAATATCTGTATACAAGTTCCATGCATACACCACAGTATGGCCCGTGTAATAACGAGGATGGTGCCTATACAATGGTATTTGTAGGAAAGAATGGTGCTGAGACAGTAACGGATGACGATTATCGTGAAGATATTAATGTAGACAAAGATGGTAAATTCCAGCTTACATTTGATCAGCCAGGAACTTATGTTGTGTCCGCACGCTACTATAACCCGGATAATACAAGAGGCGCAAGTAATGCTTATTGTAAAGTAACAGTAAAAGATACTTATGGTATCATTGATTTAATGAAAAAGATTGATAGCATTGGAGATGTAACACTTGATTCTGAAAAATCAATTGCAGAAATAAGAACTGCTTATGATGCATTACCGGAAGAAGTGCAGGCACGTGTAACAAATTATGCGGCACTGGAGAAAGCAGAAGACGCTTTGACCCCATTAGTAAATGCAGAGAATGAAAAAGTAGCAGCAGTAATTGACAAAATCAATGCAATCGGAAAAGTAACATTAGATTCCGAAGCAGCAATCAAAGAAGCAAGAACTGCATATGATGCAATCACAGATTCATATAAAGCGAAAGTAAGCAATTATGATACTCTGACTGCAGCAGAAGCTACCTATGCACATCTTGTTGAACTTTCCAAGATTCCGGAAGGACTTGCTGACGAAGCAGACAGTGATGGAAATCTGTATTATTATCACAAAGGCGGAACAATTGCAACAGATGTGACAACTGTTGCAAAAAATGCAAGTGGATGGTACTACGTAAAGAACGGAAAAGTTGACTTCAATTGTAATAGCGTAGAGAAAAACGAAAATGGCTGGTGGTACATCCGCGGAGGAAAAGTAGATTTTAGCTATACCGGAATTGCAAAAAATGCAAATGGCTGGTGGAGAATTGTAGACGGAAAAGTAGACTTTGACTGCAACAGTGTAGAGAAAAACGAAAACGGCTGGTGGTACATTCGCGGAGGAAAAGTAGATTTTGGCTATACCGGAATTGCAAAAAATGCAAACGGCTGGTGGAGAATTGTAGGCGGAAAAGTAGACTTTGATTGCAACAGCGTAGAGAAAAACGAAAACGGCTGGTGGTACATCCGCGGAGGAAAAGTAGATTTTGGTTATACCGGAATTGCAAAAAATGCAAACGGCTGGTGGAGAATTGTAGGCGGAAAAGTAGACTTCAACTGCAACAGCGTAGAGAAAAATGAAAACGGCTGGTGGTACATCCGCGGAGGAAAAGTAGATTTTGGTTATACCGGAGTGGCAAAAAATGCAAATGGCTGGTGGAGAATTGAAAGCGGAAAAGTAAATTTCAATTTTAATGGAATTGCCAGCAATTCGAATGGCTGGTGGTATATCCGTGAAGGAAAAGTAGATTTTTCCCACAACGGACGCGTAAAATTAAATGGCAGAACTTATCGCATTGTTAACGGAAAGGTTAAAATGTAGTGAGTGCTTCTAACGTTCGTTTTCTAAGAAATAAAATAGATAGTTGATTCATTAGAACGGTTGGTCTATAATAGGCATATCGCATCATGCGGTATGCCTATTATTATGCGAAAGGAACAAAGAAACAGTGGCAAAGAGTCAGAAAACCTATGGGATAGTCGTTGACTATTTTAAGAAAAAAATTATAGCGGGAGATTTAAAACCGGGAGAAAAACTTCCACCGGAGCGGGAGATTGCGGAGGAACTTGGCGTCAGCCGTAATTCTGTCCGGGAAGCTATTCGTTTTATGGATATGACGGGCGTTATTTCTTCCCAACAGGGATCGGGGAATTACATTACCTGTGATTTCCAGAGCAGTCTGGAGGAAACCATGGGGATGATGTTTGCCATGGATCAGATTAATTATATACAGATCAGCCAGATTCGTTATTCCCTGGAACGCCTGGCATTTACTTTGGCGTTGGATCATGCTTCTGAGGAAGAAATCAGGTTGATGGAGGATTGTGTCAATAAACTGGACAAGAGCACAGATGCCAGTGTTAACAACGAACTGGATAAAAAAATTCATTATACTCTGGCGCGAGCGTCAGGGAATGTCCTGATTTTGGATATTCTGGAGGCGTGCTCCAGTGTGATCGATGCGTTTGTCAGAGATTTGCGCAGGGAAATCATACAGAAAGAATCCAGCAAAGAAGCTTTGAATGCCTGCCATCATCGGATTGTCAAGGCTCTGCGTGAGCATAGCCGGGAGGATGGCATTCTGGCATTAAAAGAGCATTTCGCTATCATTGATGAAATTCTGTTGGAATGGAAAGAAAAAGAATAATGCATTCACTGAGTAAATTAGAAAATGATTCCATTTTTTCTTCGCAGGCGATTGTTAGCCGCGGAGACAAAATGGAATCATTTTCTTTCGTAGAAGTAAATTGTATACAGTTCTCTTTTGTTTTAAAATCTGTACATCACAAAAAAAGTGTGCTATACTTTGTAAGTCTGTCTGGTCACAGACAGAATACAAATGAGTTGAGAGGTTGAAAGAATGTTAGAAATCATCAAATCAGTGAACTCCGTGGTGAACAACTTCATCTGGGGTGTTCCTGCTATGATCTGCATTATTGGAGTTGGTCTGCTTTTGAGTGTGCGGACAAAATTTCTGCAGATCCGTAAATTTCCCTATGCAATGAAACAGACCATTGGAAAAATTTTTGATAAAAAGGATGCTTCCGATGGAGCTATGACTCCGTTTCAGGCAGTCTGTACGGCACTTGCCGGAACTGTTGGAACCGGAAATATTGCCGGTGTAGCCGGAGCGATTGCTATCGGTGGCCCTGGCGCAGTATTCTGGATGTGGATTTCCGCTCTGCTTGGTATGTGTACCAAGTTTTCCGAGGTAACCCTTGCAGTGCATTTCCGTGAGAAAAATGCTGTGGGAGACTGGGTTGGCGGTCCGATGTATTATATTAAAAACGGTCTGAAAAAACACTGGCACTGGCTGGCTTTTCTTTTTGCGCTGTTTGGTGTGCTGACTGTATTTGGAACTGGTAATGCCACACAGGTAAATACAATCACCACCGCGATTGATTCCGCGTTACTGAATTTTAATATTATTCCGGAAAGTGCTACAAAAGTTGTCAATCTGGTGATCGGTGTTATCGTTGCCATTTTAGTTGCAATGATTCTGCTTGGCGGTGTAAAACGTATCGGTCGTGTGACCGAGCGTCTGATTCCATTTATGGCATTATTGTATATCGTCCTTGCCTTTGGCGTTATTATTTTAAATATTGACCGTGTACCGGGAGTATTTTATTCCATCATTGACGGTGCGTTCCATCCGGCTTCCGTGACCGGTGGTATTGTGGGAAGTTTCTTCCTGAGTATGAAAAAAGGTGTAGCCCGTGGTATTTTCTCCAACGAGGCAGGTCTTGGTACCGGTTCCATCGCCCATGCATGTGCAGATACCGGAGAACCGGTAAAACAGGGGATGTTCGGTATTTTTGAAGTATTTACTGATACCATTCTGATCTGTACACTGACTGCTATGGTTATTCTGTGTAGCGGCATTCCGGTTGGATATGGTGCAGATGCAGGTGCGGAACTGACGATTTCCGGATTTACAGCTACATATGGAAACTGGGTATCTATTTTTACTGCGGTCGCACTTTGCTGTTTTGCATTTTCTACGATTATCGGATGGGGACTGTACGGCTCACGTTGTATGGAATACCTGTCCTCTGAAAAATGGGTCAAACCGTTTATGGTCGTGTATGCACTGGTGGCAATCGTCGGTGCAACCATGGATCTTGGCATGCTCTGGAGCATTGCAGAGACATTCAACGGCCTGATGGCGATCCCGAACCTGATCGCATTGTTCCTGTTGTCGGGTACGGTGGTGAAACTTGTGAAGGATTATTTTGCAAGACATCACAAATAAATGCGACACATTTTGGTACATTATAAGATTTGACTATTATATCATCAGTAAAAGTTTTGAATTGTCTGAAAAATAAACGAATATAAAGAAAAAACACTTGAAATCCCATAATTGTTTTGTTACACTGTATCTCAGTGACGATGTATTGAAAAAAATACAATCCAAGCGTTTGAGAGTTACAGGAAAGGAGAAACAATTATGGGATTTTTAACAGGAAAAACTGCAATTATTACAGGAGGAGGACGTGCTGTATTGAGTGATGGCAGCTGCGGCTCTATTGGATATGGTATTGCAACAGCGTATGCAAAAGAGGGGGCAAATCTGGTACTGACCGGACGTAATGTGAAGAAACTGGAAGATGCAAAAGAGGAATTGGAGCGTTTGTACGGAATCAAAGTGCTTCCGGTTCAGGCGGATGTATCTGCTGGCGCTGACAATGAAGCCATTGTTCAGAATGTAGTAAAACAGGCCATTGATACTTTTGGAAGAATCGACGTGTTGATCAACAACGCACAGGCTTCAGCATCCGGTGTTCCACTGGAAGAACATACTACCGATCAGTTCAATCTGGCACTTTACTCCGGATTATATGCAGTATTTTATTATATGAAAGCATGCTATCCATATCTGAAAGAGACAAAAGGTTCTGTTGTTAATTTCGCATCCGGTGCAGGTTTGTTTGGTAATTACGGACAGTGTGCATATGCAGCTGCAAAAGAGGGAATCCGTGGTCTTTCCAGAGTAGCAGCAACAGAGTGGGGCAAAGACGGCATCAATGTCAATATTGTTTGCCCGCTGGCATGGACTGCTCAGCTGGAGAACTTTGAAAAAAATTATCCGGAGGCATTTAAAGCAAACGTAAAAATGCCGCCGGCAGGACATTACGGTGATGTGGAGAAAGAAATCGGACGTGTCTGCGTACAGCTTGCTTCTCCGGACTTCAAGTACATGAACGGTGAGACACTGACACTGGAAGGCGGCATGGGTCAGAGACCGTAAGGAAAAGTAATGAGCACAGTTCACACGCGCCATTCGCAAAACGTCCTTTCAGGACTGCTTCGTAGTTTCACTACTATTTTTGCTCATAAAAAGGCGCTCCCTTTATCATTATGTATTCAGGTATCTCTTCATGCAAGCATGATCGATACTTGAATACATATGATAAGTGAACTGTAACAATAAAAAGAATGTGTCAGGGCTTGATATTTCCTTGACATAGTATACTTACCGTGCTATATTTTAGAACGGCAAAGGTGCCAGAGTATGTTGCTTAAAAATACTCTTGGCACCTTTTTTGCGAGAAAAAATAAAGTAGAGAGAAAAAAGAGCAGGAGGATGTTATGGAAAACAACCAGACAAATGAGAAACAGCAGGATTACGAGCTGCAGGCGGTACCTGACAGTGCGAGAAAAGGCTTTTTGCCAATGTTTATGATCATGATGGGCTTTACCTTTTTCTCTGCCAGCATGAGTGTTGGCGGTCAGCTTGGTATCGGACTGAACATGACAAAATTTATATGGGCATTGCTCATTGGTAACGCGATTCTTGGTGTATACACCGGAATCCTTGGTTACATGGGATGCAAGACAGGACTTACCCTGGATCTGATGGCAAGACATGCTTTCGGAAAAAAAGGTTCCTGGCTTTGTTCCGCAATTATTACCTTTACACAGATGGGATGGTTTGGCGTAGGTATCGCAATGTTTTCCATTCCGGTTGCAGAATTGACTGGTATTCCGGTGGTAATTCTTGTTATTCTGGCTGGTGGTCTTATGACAGCTTCTGCTTATTTTGGTATTAAATCTCTGGAGATCGTAAGCTGGATCGCCGTTCCGGCAGTCGGTATTCTGGGATGTATTTCTGTAGGACTCGGCGTATCTTCTATGGGCGGACTTGGAGGTCTGTTCGCGGCAGAACCACAGAATCCGATCACACTGGCAACAGCCATCACACTGGTTGTAGGTTCTTTCGTCAGTGGTGGTACCACAACCCCGAACTATACACGTTTTGCAAAAACAAAGAAAATCGCAGTTATTGCAACGGTTATTGCGTTCTTTATCGGAAACTCTCTGATGTTCGTATTCGGAGCTGTTGGTGGTTCCGTTACAGGACAGGCAGATATCTTCTATATTATGATCGCACAGGGATTAGCACTTCCGGCTATCATCGTACTTGGACTGAATATCTGGACCACAGCTGATAACGGATTATATTCCTGTGGACTTGGACTTTCCAATATTACAGGATGCTCCAAAAAGAAAATGGTACTTGTCAGTGGTATTATCGGAATCGTAGCTTCTGTATGGTTATACTATAACTTTACTTCCTGGCTTACATTTATGGGATATGCGATTCCGCCAGTTGGTGGTGTGGTAATCACAGACTACTTCATGCATCAGAAACGTTATCAGGACAACGATACAACAAACATGAAAACTGTAAAATGGTATGCGGTCATTGCGGTTATTGCAGGTGCCATTATTGGTCTGAAAGTGCCGGTTGGTATCGGTTCTATCAACTCCATCGTTGCTGCATGTGTGATTTACTTCATTGGTGATAAAATCTGTGACAAAGCAAAATAGACCGAGCTCATTGAGCGAGGGATACTTCTTGCTCGAAGGGCAAGAAAGGTAGAATGCTTGGAATGAACCAGAGGGGTACAAATTATGAACAGAGGAAATGTATTTGGAATTAATGGAAAAATTGAGACGGAATGTCTGACCGTTGTGGGTGCGCAGTATGCACCGATTGGAGCCATGTGTATGGAAGACGTAGACCGCAATACAAACGTGTTGCTTTCCTTTATGGATCGGGCATCCGGCGGCTTTCCGGGATTTGATCTGTTTGTGGCACCGGAGGCGTGCATTCAGGGATTTCCGCAGTTTGGGTGGGAAAAAGCCCTGCTTACTATGGACAGTCCGCAGATTAAAAAGTTCCAGGAAAAATGTGCGGAACTGGAAGTATATGGTGTATTTGATTTTCTCCTTCGTGTAGATGAACAGAATAATTATACCAATACAGCAGTTGTGATCAATGATAAGGGTGAGATTATTCATCGCTATGACAAGATGAATCCGTGGATTCCTTTTGAAGGTTCTATCCCGGGGCGCAGCTGCACGGTATGTGATGGACCAAAAGGCGCAAAACTTGGTATCATTATCTGTGCAGACGGTGATTATCCGGAAATGTGGAGAGAAGCGGCAGTACAGGGAGCAAATGTGATTATTCGACCGACACACTATATGGATCCATGGCAGAACGCCTGGGAGATCACCAATAAATCCGGGGCCTATTTTAATCAGGTGTATGTGGTTGCAGTCAATTGTTCCGGAACGGCAGAAAATGAGAATTTTTCCTGTTTTGGACGCAGCATGATCCTGGGACCGGATGGAAATGTGATCTGTGAGGGTGCAAATGGAGCACCTTCCATGATCAAAGCTGACCTGTATCCAGGTATCATTGACGCCATGCGCAGTCAGGCGGTTCATTCAGCACCGATGTATTCCTATGCGCACAGAGGCGCATCCAGTCATCCATATGCAGGAAAAGGTCTGGACACTTCGGATTACACAGCTTACAAGCGAGGTGAAAACGATGGCACAGTTTAAAGGAATGTTACATTTACTGCACAAGCGGATGGCAGGTATTTCTTATCCCATCAGCAAACAGGAGATTCTGGAACAGATCGGCAATGAGAGTATTAAAGTAGATGTGGATCAGTACTTAAGTGTACGTGAGATCATCGCGCCGATCCGACAGGAGACATTTTCCTGTGCGGCAGAGTTTTACTGCGCGCTGCTTGGTGCGTAGCGGTTAGAAGCAGGAGTGTGCGACCGCGCATTTTTACAAATGAAACAATGAGAGATTCTTTGAGACAGATACATCAGCAGATGTCTGTTTTGAAGAGTCTCTTTTTTTGTGAGTTGTAGTTACCTTTAATAAGTAAAAAATAAAAAACATTATTGACACCTAACGCACGTTGCTTTATACTAAAAAAAGATAGAGAAAGGAAATCTAGTATGCAGGCAACAGAGTTAGAAAAGACGGAAAACTATTACCGGACCCAGATGCAGAAAGACAGGATCGTTGAACGGTTAAAAGAAAACGGATGTCGTATCACAAAGCAGAGAATGGTTTTACTGGATGTAATTCTGAGTGGCAATTGCACAAGCTGCAA
>Ga0129310_1002927_pt1 | contig 11693 bp, 8 predicted proteins | sample Go1ome_2_FD_94433 | JGI IMG/M metagenome (GOLD analysis project Ga0129310, IMG submission 94433) | Western lowland gorrila individual fecal microbial communities from Wisconsin, USA - Go1022A metagenome | ecosystem: Host-associated > Mammals > Digestive system > Large intestine > Fecal | place...
CAGGCCGGGTGTGATCTGCTGCTGGTGTGCCACAAGACGGAAAATCTCCGCGCCGCCCACGACGCTCTGATGAATGCGGCGGATTCGGGGGAAATCAGTCAGGCCCGGCTGGACGAGAGCGTGTATCGGATCCTCTCCATGAAAGCGGCCTTCGGCGTCTCGGATCTCCCCACCCCGGCTCCCGACGTGGACGCCCTCAACGAAGAGATCTCCGCCATCCTCCCCTAGGCCCTCTCTTAAAAAACAAAAAATTTCCGGGAACTCTTTTGCCGCCTCTCCGTCTAAGAGAAACGAAATCAAAAAACAAAGGAGTTTTCCCCTATGAAGTACATTCGTCTCTCCGCGCTGGTCCTCTCCGGCGCCCTGACCCTTTCTCTTCTCGCCGCCTGCGGCGGCAAGGACACCGACGCCACCCCCACGCCGGAGGCCACCGATCCCCCCGCCGTGACTGAAAGCGTCACCCCCTCCCCCGAGCCCAGCGAGACTCCGGCGGTGGACACCCAGACCCCTGACGCCAACGCCCCCGCCGCCACCGACAAGCCCGCTGAAACTCAAAAGCCCTCCGCCACCCAGAAGCCCTCCGCCGCTCCCGACAGCGGCGCAGCCCAGAACGTGAGCGTCTCCACCATTTGGGACAAGGTCTCCGCTGAGCTGGAGCTTCCCGGGCTGATGGATCTGGACGATGATCTGCTCTCCTCTCTCTACGGCATCTCTGCCGCCGACCTGGAGGAGTACGTGGCCAAGACGCCCATGATGAACGTCCAGTCCACCGAGTTCTTCATCGCCAAGGTCAAGGCCGGCAAGATGGACACCGTGAAGGCCGGGATCGCCAAGCGGCAGGCCGACCTGGTGGCGCAGTGGAAGCAGTATCTCCCCGCCCAGTTGGAGCTGGTGGAGAACTACAAGCTGGTCACCAGCGGCGACTACGTCATGTTCGCCATCGCCGACGGTGTGGACAGCGCCGTAACCGCTTTCAACAGCTGTACAAAGTAAACATTTCGTGCTATCATGCCAGGGGCGCCCGCTCGCCGGGCGCCCCTGATTCACTCTTCGGCACTGCTCCAATTTTTTCCTCACATTTCGTCCTCTGAAATTATTTTGTCAACGCGGGGGTGCCCCATGGTCTTTTCCAGTGTATTTTTCCTCTTTACCTATCTCCCCATTGTATTATTGCTTTACTATATTACACCATTAAAATTACGCAATCTGGTGCTGTTGGCGGTGAACTTGGTCTTTTACGCCTGGGGAGAGCCGGTGTATATCCTCATCATGTTCCTCTCCATTGCCATCGACTACACCCACGGCCTGCTGGTGGAAAAATTCAAGGGGCGGGGCGAGGATCGGAAAGCCCGGTGGGTGGTGGCCTCCTCTGTCTTTTTCAACCTGGCGCTGCTGTTCTTCTTCAAATACTGGGACTTCATCGCCGGTTCTCTGGCAGGGATGGGCCTCACCTTTATGCCCCGGCTGGGCCTGAGCCTGCCCATCGGCATCTCCTTCTACACCTTCCAGACCATGAGCTACACCATCGACGTCTACCGGGGGGACGCCCGGGCCCAGCGGAGCATCGTCAACTTCGGCACCTTTGTCACTCTTTTTCCCCAGCTCATCGCCGGCCCCATCATCAAGTACAAGGATCTGGGGGACCAGATCGACCGCCGCACGCACACTGCCGGGCGCTTTGCCTCCGGCGTGCAGGTCTTTGTGGTGGGACTGGCCAAAAAGGTACTCCTGGCCAACAACCTGGGCATGCTGTGGGACACCTACAAGGCCCTGCCCGCGGGGAGCCTCACCACCGCCGGAGCCTGGCTGGGCGTTGTGGCCTTCTCCCTCCAGCTCTACTTCGACTTCTCCGGCTACTCCGACATGGCGGTGGGCCTGGGGCGGATGCTGGGCTTCGAATTCGGCCCCAACTTCAACTACCCCTATATCTCCCGCTCCCTCACCGAATTCTGGCGGCGGTGGCACATCTCCCTGGGTTCCTGGTTCCGGGAATATCTGTATATCCCCCTGGGCGGCAACCGGGTGGGCAAAGGACGGCTCTTCCTGAATCTGATGGTGGTGTGGGCCGCCACGGGCATCTGGCACGGCGCAAGCTGGAACTTCCTCCTCTGGGGCCTCTATTACGGGCTTCTGCTGGCGGCGGAAAAGTTTTTTCTGGGCCGGTGGCTGGAGCGGCGGCCGGTGTGGTTCCAGCACGTCTACGCCCTCTTCTTCATCCTGCTGGGCTGGGCCATCTTCGCTCTGGAGGATTTCGCCCAGATGGGGCCCTATCTGGCGGCCCTGTTCGGCTTTGCCGGCGGCGGGCTTTGGGACAGCGGGTTCCTCTACTATTTCCGCGCCTATCTCCCCATGCTGCTGGTGGCCGTCCTGGCCTCCACCCCGGCGGGGAAGGGTGTGTGGACTCGTCTGGAGGAGACGCCCAAAAAGCTGGTTCTCCCCGTTCTGCTGCTCCTTGGTCTGCTGATCTCCACCTGCTATCTGGTGGATGCCACTTACAATCCCTTCCTCTATTTCCGTTTTTAAGGAGGCCTCTGTATGTTGAAAAACTACTCCAAATTCGTCACCACCCTCTTCTGCGGCTTTCTGGGGGTCGTGGTGGCGGCCAACGCCCTCACTCCGGACAAGTCTTTCTCCGAGATGGAAAACCGCAACCTGGCCCAGAAGCCCGTGGTCTCCCTCAACGGTCTGCTCACCGGCAAGTTCATGTCGGAATACGAGAGCTACGTCACCGACCAGTTTGCCGGCCGGGACGGCTGGACGGCGGCCAAGGCCGCGATTGAGCTGGCCTCGGGCAAGCAGGAGAACAACGGAGTCTACTTCTGCGGCGGCTCCACCCTCATCACCCGCTTCGACGCCCCGGACGCCGAAAAGGTGGAAAAGAATCTCACCTACATCAACAAGTTTGCGGGGCTCTCCTCCGTGCCGGTGTATTTCGGCCTCATCCCCGGCGCGGCCACGGTGTGGGCCGACCGTCTGCCTGAGGGAGCGCCCAACTATGACCAGAAGCTGGTGATCGACCGGGCCGCCCAGTCCACCGCGGCCCAGTTCATCGATCTCTACACGCCTCTCATGGAGCACAAGAGCGAGGAAATTTTCTACCGCACCGACCACCACTGGACCAGTCTGGGTGCCTACTACGGCTATACCGGCGTGGCCGGAGCGCTGGGCCTGACCCCCGTCCCTCTCACCGATTATGTCAAAACCACCGTGAGCACCGACTTTTACGGCACGGTGTTTTCCTCCTCCGGTGTGCGGTGGGTGCGCCCCGATTCCATGGATACCTACGTCCCAGAAGACGGCGTCACCGTCACCTCCTACACTTACGACGCCCAGGGCAACCCGGTGGAGGTGGCCCGGCAGCTCTATGATGAGAGCTTTTTGGCCAAGAAGGACAAATACGCCATGTTTTTGGGCGGCCAGCAGGCCCTGGGGGTAGTGCGCACCGGCCACACCGACAAGCCCAAACTCCTCCTCATTCGGGACAGCTACTCCGACTCTCTGGTGCCCTTCCTCACCCCGCACTTCTCCGAGATCCATCTCATCGACCTGCGGTACTACAAACAGTCTGCCGCGCAGTATATCCAGGACAACGGCATCGACACCGCGCTGGTGCTCTATTCGGTGCCCAACTTCGTCAGCGATACGAACCTTGTCTGGCTGGGACGGTGACCGCCGTTCCCTGCGGTTAGCAGAAAACCCGGCCCGCAAATGTTCCCTGGGGATCAGGATGTTTTCAAAGGCGGCAGTCATGAATCACCATCATGACTGCCGCCTTTCACCTTTAGAGGGTCCCAAACACGCCTGTGTCTTGCCCCAGCGATTGTATGGCTGCCACAACCATTTATCACTGTTACAATAGGGGTATTGTTGGATGATTTATCTAACCCAATGATAAGCCGGAAGTTGTATGGCAAGATTATTTATATAACACGAAAGTGAGGAATTTGATGGATAATGATTTGCTTGCTAATTTAGATAAACTTCATACTACCGAAATGGGTATTGATCGAATGAAAAGGAACCTTAAAATCGATGAAGCAGATGTAGTGAAATATTGTTATGGTATGATTTTAAATCCCAAAGCTTTTATTCAGCAAAAAGGAAAAAACTGGTATACATATATTGAAAATGTTAAAATTACAGTAAATGCCCACAGTTACACCATTATTACAGCACACAAAAGCCAATGAGCATGATCCTCCCCTCCGACAAACAGGGATTTGCCGAGGTTACGAGCATACCAAAAATGAGGGCATCACCGTTTTTCAACGGTGATGCCCTCAAAATATCCTGGTTGGCGGGGCACAAAAGTGGGTCCGGATCTTTATTTCTGCTCAGGCCACCGTCAAATCGGCGACGATCCGCACCAGGAGGAGCGTCAGCACCACAAAAAACATGGGGCGGATGACTTTGCTCCCCTTTTTGAGCGCCATCGTGGAACCCACATAGTGCCCCACGATGGAGAAGCAGGCCGCGGGCAGTCCCACCGCCCAGGCGATCTTCCCCGCCGCCGCGAAAGTGACAAAAGCGGCCAGGTTGGAACAGAGATTGACCACCTTGGCGTTGCCGGAGGCGGTCACCAGATCAAAGCCGCACAGGGCGGTGAAGGCCAGAATGAGAAAGGTCCCGGAACCAGGCCCGAAAAAACCGTCGTAGGCCCCCAGTACCAGCCCCACTCCTCCCGACAAAACGAGCAGCGCCTCGGGGGAGAGCTCATCCACCCGGCTCTTCAGGCCAAAGTCCCGGTTCACCAGCAGAAAAACTGCAATAACAGGCAGCAGAACCACCAGCACATAATGGAGGATGGCCTCGGGCAGCAGGAGATTGAGCCGGGTCCCCAGCGCGGATCCCAGAAGGGCAGCGGCTGCCGAGACGATGGCGGCCTGCCGGTGAAAGCGCCCCTCCTTCAGGAAGCGAAAGGTTGAGACTGCGGTTCCAAAAACCGAGCCGCACTTGTTGGTGGCCGAGGCAACGTGGGGAGGCAGTCCGGCCACCAGGTAGGCAGGCAGGGAAATGAGACCCCCGCCGCCCGCCACCGCATCTACCAGGCCGGAGAGAAAAACCATGGGGCAGACAATCAGGAGCATCTTCGCAGTGACTTCCATAAAAACCTCCAAAAGCAAAAATTTATCTTTGTATCCCGGGGGAAAGATGGTACAATATCAAAGAATGTATTGAAGGAAGGGGACCATCAAAGACGATGAGAGTAGGCTTTGACAACAAAAAATATCTGGAGACACAGTCCCTCCATATCCGGGAGCGCATTTCCCAGTTCGGCGGGAAGCTCTATCTGGAATTCGGCGGCAAGCTCTTCGACGACCACCATGCGGCCCGGGTGCTGCCCGGCTTCGCACCCGACAGCAAGATCCGGATGCTCACCCAGCTTAAGGACTCGGCGGAGATCGTCATCGCCATCAACGCCTCTGATATTGAAAAAAACAAGGTCCGGGGCGACCTGGGCATCACCTATGATGTAGACGTTCTCCGTCTCATCGACGCCTTCCGGGGCATGGGGCTGCTGGTGGACAGCGTGGTCATCACCCGCTACGCCGGCCAGTCCGCCGCCGACGTCTTTCAGCGCCGACTGGAGGATCTTGGGATCAAGGTCTACCGCCACTACCCCATTCAGGGCTACCCCCACAACATCCCCCTGATCGTCAGCGACGAGGGCTACGGCAAAAATCAGTTCATCGAGACCGAGCGGCCCCTGGTGGTGGTCACCGCCCCCGGTCCGGGCAGCGGCAAGATGGCGGTGTGTCTGTCCCAGCTCTACCACGAGTACCGCCGGGGCGTCCAAGCGGGCTACGCCAAGTTTGAGACCTTCCCCATCTGGAACCTGCCTCTGAACCACCCGGTAAACCTGGCCTACGAGGCGGCCACCGCCGACCTCAACGACGTGAACATGATCGACCCCTTCCACCTGGCCGCCTACGGGGTGACCACGGTGAACTACAACCGGGATGTGGAGGTATTCCCCGTCCTCTCCGCCCTCTTTGAAAACATCACCGGCTCCTGTCCCTACAAGTCTCCCACCGACATGGGCGTGAACATGGCGGGCAACTGCATCGTAGACGACGACGCAGTGCGGGAGGCCGCCCGGCAGGAGATCGTCCGCCGGTACTATGACGGCCTGTGCGAGCGCCGGGAGGGCCGGGGCAGCGACGAGGCGGTGTACAAGCTGGAGCTTCTCATGAAGCAGGCCAAGGTGGATGCCTCCATCCGCCCGGTGGTGGCGGCCTCCCTGGCGGTGGCCGAGTCCACCGGCCTGCCTGCCGCAGCCATCGAACTGTGTGACGGGCGGGTGGTCACCGGCAAGACCACCGACCTGATGGGCCCCTCCTCGGGCGCGCTCCTCAACGCCCTGAAGGCTCTGGCGGACATTGAAAAGAAGATCCATCTCATCTCCCCGGAGGCCATTACTCCCATCCAGCGGGTCAAGGTGGAGCATCTGGGCAGCGTCAATCCCCGGCTCCACAGCGACGAGATCCTCATCGCTCTGGCCATCAGCGCCACCACAAATCCCATGGCCGCCCGGGCGCTGGACAAGCTGGCCGAGCTGCAGGGCTGCCAGGCCCACTCTACCGTCATCCTCTCCGCGGCCGATGCCGGGATCTACAAAAAACTGGGCCTGCAGATGACCTGCGAGGCCCAGTATGAAACCAATAAGCTCTATCACGGCTGATCCCGTAAAACCGCGAAAAGAGGGGGATCAATTTTATTCTATCACACGGTTTTTCCGTGCGCCAGACGTAAACTACCGAAATTTCCCCCTCCATTTTAATCCGTTTTGTTCCATTTGTAGGAAATGGAACAAAACGGATTTTTGGGGAATTGAATGGTTGACGGGAGAGCCCGACCCGAGTAAAATCCATCTGTTAACGTGATAAAGCAGAAAGGAAAGCGTCGGCAATGGGGTCGCGCGGGAGGGAGAACGCATGGCAACCAAGTATATTTTCGTCACCGGCGGCGTGGTGTCCGGTCTGGGCAAGGGGATCGCGGCGGCCTCGCTGGGCCGTCTGCTGAAGGCCCGGGGGTACCGGGTGACCATCCAGAAGTTTGATCCGTACCTGAACGTGGACCCGGGCACCATGAGCCCCTATCAGCACGGAGAGGTCTTTGTCACCGAGGACGGGGCCGAGACCGATCTGGACCTGGGGCATTATGAGCGTTTTATCGACGAAAACCTCACCGGTCACTCCTCGGTGACCTCGGGCAAGGTCTACTGGACGGTCCTCAGCCGGGAGCGCAGCGGCGACTACCTGGGCGGCACCGTCCAGGTCATCCCCCACATCACTGATGAGATCAAGCAGCGGGTCTACCGGATGGGGCAGGACGGCTCGGCCGACGTGGTCATCACCGAGGTGGGCGGCACCGTGGGAGACATTGAGTCCCAGCCCTTCCTGGAGGCCATCCGCCAGGCCGCTGTGGAGCTGGGGCGGGAGAACTGCATGTTCCTCCATGTCTCCCTCATCGTGGCCATCCCCGGTTCGGGGGAACTGAAGTCCAAGCCCACCCAGCACTCCGCCAAGGAGCTGCTCTCCCTGGGCATCCAGCCCGACGTCATTCTCTGCCGGTCAGACTGCGAGGTCCCTCAGGACATTCGAAACAAGATCTCCCTCTTCTGCAACATCCCCCCTGAGAACGTCATCCCCAACCTCACCGCTCCCATCCTCTACGAAGTGCCCCTCATGCTGGAGGAGGCCGGTCTGGCCCGGGCGGCCTGCAAACGGCTTGGACTGGCCGACCGCGTCCCCGATCTGAACGGCTGGCGGGACATGGTGCGTCGGGCCAAGGGCGCCAAGACCCACGTGAAGATCGCTATGGTGGGCAAATATATGGGGCTCCACGACGCCTATCTCTCGGTGGCGGAGGCCCTCACTCACGGCGGCATCGAAAACGACGTGAAGGTGGACATCGACTGGGTGGACTCCGAACAGGTCACCGATGATACCGTCGCCCAGCGGCTGGCCGACTGCGACGGTGTACTGGTCCCGGGCGGATTCGGCGAACGGGGGATCGAGGGCATGATCTCCGCCGTGCGCTGGGCCAGAGAGCAGCGGGTTCCCTACTTTGGCATCTGCCTGGGCATGCAGATGGCCGTGGTGGAGTTTGCCCGCCATGTGGCCGGGCTGGCCGACGCCCACTCCAGCGAGCTCTCCGAGACCACCACTCACCCGGTGATCGACCTGATGCCCGACCAACGGAACATCACGGACAAAGGCGGCACCATGCGGCTGGGCGCCTATCCCTGCCGTCTGGCCGACGCTGATTCCAAGATCCGCGCCGCCTATGCCGCCGAGGTCATCCAGGAGCGCCACCGCCACCGCTACGAGTTCTCCAACGACTACCGCCAGACCCTCACCGGCGCCGGTCTGAAACTCACCGGTCTCTCCCCCGACGGGCGGCTGGTGGAGACCGTGGAACTGGCCGACCACCCCTGGTTCGTGGGCGTGCAGTTCCATCCGGAATTCAAAAGCCGCCCCAACAAGGCGCATCCCCTCTTCCGGGACTTTATTGCCGCCGCCAAAACTCACCGGGGCGAATGACCTCGCCGTTCTTCCAGCAACAAAGCCGCGGGGCCGCTTTTGAAAAGCGGCCCCGCGGCTCTTCTGTTTGTATGGTGGGTCGGGATCAGCCCTTCAGGTTGGCCTTCAGCGCGGCCACATCCTCGGCCTTCATGCCGTGGGCGGTGAGATAGGTCTCGGCGGCCTTGGCCAGATCCGTCTTGGACAGGTCGGCCCCCTTGTCCAGCCCGGCCACGGTCCGGAGCATCTCCATCACGTTGCCCTGGGCAATGAGGCCGTACTTGCTGTCGGCGGCAGTGATGCCGTAATAGTTGGAGTAGCTGGCCATGTAATCGGCCACGATCTCATCCAGGGAAGCTCCCATCAGGGCTTCCAGCAGGGCGGAGGTGAACCCGGCCCGGTCCTTGCCCTCGGTACAGTGGACCAGATAGGGGCCCTCGTGCTGGGACAGGAAGGTCAGACCCTTGACAATGCCGGCGGCGAACTCGTCGGAGGCGTAGTTCACGGGCATGCCCAGGGCGACGACGCTCTTGGCGTCCACCAGGCTCTTGTAATAGGGGCTGGCAAAGTCCTCGGCGGCGATGAATTCCGCGATCTCCTCATCGGTGTCGGCCAGATTCAGCACGGTCTTGACCCCGGCGGACTCAATGAGCTTGTCGGCGGCGGCGGCCCGGCCGATCTCGTTGCTGATCGGGGAGGCGGAGCGATAGAGTTTCCCCTCGGCGATGTCCCCGGCCTTCACGGCGCGGAAGTTGGCGAAGATCTCGTCGCTGGCGTAATCGGCCCGGTCGTTGGTGTACTTCAGGGAGTAGGTGGCCTGGAGGGCGGCCGCTCCGCCCTTCTCCTTCAGGGTGACGGTCACAGGGCTGCCCGCGGCCGCATTGGCCGCCACGTTGAACTTGCCGTAGTTGATGCACACCGCCAGATACTCCTTGCCGGGATAGGCCCGGAGCATCGGTTCGCCGGAGTCGACATAATATCCATCCAGATAGGGCATGTCGGCGGAGTAATCTCCGGCGGTGACGGTTACGATGTCGCCCAGTTCAAAACCTTTGGCGTTGAAGTCAGCGATGGTCTCGTCCAGCACGGCGTGGCCGTACTTCTCGATCTCAGTCACCTTGGCGGAGACGGCCAGGCTGTCGGAGAGGCTGCGGCCGAAGAAACGGCAGATGCTCCCCTCCACCGCGGCGGTGACGTCGGGCTGGTCGGAATAGAAGCCGTAGCCGTGGTCGGCGTCAGGCACGATGATCTCCTGGGCGGCGGGATATGCCTTCAGGATGGCTTTGTTCATCTCGTCGGTGATCATGGTGTCCTTGTCGCCGTGGAGCACCAGCACGGGGCCGGTAAACTTGGCCAGGGACTCCAGGGGCTTACCGCCTTCCATGTCCGCGAACCAGGCTTTGGAAAGCTCCTGGGTCTGGCCGTAGATGGTGGTGAAGGCGGCGTAGCCGTCCTTCTGGGCGGTGGCCTTCAGGGTGTTGTAGGTCTCCACGCTGCCGAAGAGATTGGCGGCCATCTCCCCGACGGATACGTCGGCGGCGGAGAGCAGCACGGCGGCCTGATAGGGATTGTCCTTGGCGCCCACGATCTCGCTGGCGATCCGGCCGCCCATGGAGTAGCCCAGAATGCCCAGACGGTCCGCGTCGATCTGGTAATTGGCCAGCAGATAGGCCAGTCCGGCGTTGGAGTCGGCGATCATGTTGGTCATGGTGTTCTCCCGGAAGGAGGCGTCAGACTCGCCGCAGCCGGGGAAATCCATGCGGATGGAGGCGAATCCGGCCCTGGCCAGCGCGCGGGCGATGCCGATGAAGCCCACGTTCTCGTCCTTGCTGCCGCCATGGCCATGGTTGATGACCACTGCGGGGAAGGGCCCCTCCCCGGCGGGGAGGGTCACCACGGCGTGGACGGTGCGCTCACCGCTGGGATAAACGACGGCCTGCTCGGTATAGGCGGGGCAGAGTGCGTCAAACTTCATGAGCAGGGTGGCCAGCTCTGCGCGGAGGGCTCCCTCCTCAGGGGCCAGAAGCCCCTGATATTTTCCGGAAACCAGTCCGGCTCCGCAGGCCCACTGGAAGGCGGGGATGGACCACTCCTGGAGTGCGGCGGCATCATGGTAAGAGAGGATGTTGGTGTCCTCCCCCACCGAGGTATCCAGATTTTTAAGCTGGGCATAGCGGTATAGGATGGTGACCGTCTCTTGCCGGGTCACCTCCCGATCCCCGCAGAACAGCTTCTCCCCGGGCACCTGGGCCAGTCCGGCATCCACCACCCAGTTGGCGGCGTTGGAGTACCAGGTTCCGGTGGTGTCGGTAAAGTAGGCGCTGGCGGCGTCCACCGCCCAGCCCCCGCCGGTCAGTACGGCGGAATTTTGGGGTGCGGGCTTGCCCTCCATATTGTAGAGGGTCTGGAACACCATGGCACGGGTAACGGCGGCATCGGGGGCAAACCCGGCGTCGGTGCCGGCCATCAGCCCCTTTTCCGTCACATAGGCCTGGGCCTCGGCATACCAGGGCCCGGCCTCGTCGGCAGCCAGCGCGGGGGCTGCCAGGGACAGGCTCAGTGCAGCGGACAGCGTCAGAGAAAGCGGCCTCTTCCAGTTCATGAGCATTCACCTTTCCTCTTCATATTTTCCCTTGGGGGTACTTTCCAGTTTACCACTCCCCGGCCTGAACTACAAATTATTCTTACAGGATTCTACTCTCTCCGATATTCTTACACCGCCGCCAACGCGCCCTCCAGATCCCGGAGGATATCCTCCGCATCCTCAATGCCCACGCTCAGACGCACCAGGTCGGGGGCGACTCCGGCGGCGGCCAGCTCTGCGTCGCTCATCTGACGGTGGGTCGTGGAGGCGGGATGGAGCACACAGGTCTTGGCGTCGGCCACATGGGTGGCGATGGAGGCCAGCTTCAGAGCGGCCATGAAACGAGAGGCCGCGGAACGTCCGCCCTCCACCCCGAAGGAAACCACGCCGCAGGTCCCGTGGGGCATATATTTCTGGGCCAGCGCATAATAGCGATCCCCCGGCAGGCCGGGATAGCTGACCCAGGCCACCTTGGGATGGTGCTTCAAACACTCGGCCACAGCCAGAGCGTTTTCACAGTGCTTTGCCATGCGCAGGGGCAGCGTCTCCAGCCCGATGTTCAGGTAGTAGCAGTTCTGGGGCGA
>Ga0129310_1002928_pt1 | contig 11692 bp, 6 predicted proteins | sample Go1ome_2_FD_94433 | JGI IMG/M metagenome (GOLD analysis project Ga0129310, IMG submission 94433) | Western lowland gorrila individual fecal microbial communities from Wisconsin, USA - Go1022A metagenome | ecosystem: Host-associated > Mammals > Digestive system > Large intestine > Fecal | place...
AGCACGATAAGGGCGGTCTGGCGGAGCAAAGCCGACTTACCTGCCATGTTTGGACCGGTGATAATCATAATCTGTTGACGTTCGCGGTCCAAGTGAATATCGTTGGGCACGAAATGTTCGCCTATCGGGAGTTGCTGTTCTATCACGGGGTGACGACCCTGACGGATGTCGATCACATCGGTTTCGTCGATAACCGGTCGCACATAATGGTTTTCCTCAGCCACCTTGGCTGCCGACAACAGGCAGTCGAGATAGGCCACCACCTGTGCATTGGTCTGCAGTTGTGGGATGATATCCTGCAAGGCTGTGACCAGTTCGGCAAAGAGCTGTTGTTCGAGTGAAAGGATTTTATCCTCCGCACCGAGTATCTTCTCTTCGTATTCCTTCAGTTCCTGGGTGATGTAACGTTCGGCTTGCGCCAGCGTTTGCTTGCGAATCCAGTCGGCAGGCACCTTGTCCTTATAGGTGTTGCGCACCTCTAAATAATAGCCAAACACATTGTTATAGCCGATTTTCAGCGAAGCAATTCCCGTCAATTCTGTTTCGCGCTCCTGTATCTTCATCAGGTAGTCCTTACCCGAATAAGCAATATCACGCAGTTCATCGAGTTCGGTATTGACGCCAGAACGTATCACCCCACCCCGTTGCACCAGTTGTGGCGGATCGTTGTTCACTTCGCGTTCTATTCTATCGCGCAGTTCTTCACACAACTGCAGTTGGCGCCCTACCCGCACAATAGCGTCATTGTCGGCAGACAGACAGGCCTGTTTGATGGGAGCTATGGCTTGCAAAGCAGTTTTCAACTGCACCACTTCGCGAGGTGAAACCTTTCCTGTAGCCACTTTGGAGGCAATGCGCTCCAAGTCGCCGATGCGCTGCAACTGATCATCCACACACAGTCTGAACTCCGGTTGACGGAAGAAATAATCCACCACATCAAGGCGTTCGTTGATGCGCTTAGGATCTTTCAACGGAAAGACAACCCATCTACGCAACTGGCGACCGCCCATCGGTGATACGGTGCGGTCTATCACCGACAGCAATGACTTACCGTCTTCCTGCATTGTGCCCAACAGTTCGAGCGACCTGACGGTAAACTTATCCAAGCGCACATAGCGGTCTTCCTCAATACGGTTCAGCGATGTGATATGTGAGATATGGTTATGGAGGGTCTGTTCCAGATACTGAAGGATGGCACCGGCAGCCACCATGCCGCTTTTCAAATGGTCAACACCGAAGCCTTTCATCGACTTCACATGGAAATGGCGCAGCAGTTTCTGTTGTGCAGCCTGTTCGGTAAACACCCAGTCTTCCATTTCAAAGGTACAAAGTCGCACACCGAAGTTGCGTTCAAATTCAGCTTTGCGGTTGTGGTTATAGAGCACCTCCTTCGGTTGGAAGTTGGACATGAGTTTCTCCACATAGTCGGCAGTGCCCTCACCGGTAAGGAATTCGCCCGTTGAGATATCGAGGAAAGCCACACCACATAGTCCTTTACCGAAATGTACAGCAGCCAGGAAGTTGTTTTCCTTATAGTTCAGCACATTATCCTGCATGGCAACACCCGGTGTCACCAGTTCGGTAATGCCACGCTTCACCAGTTTTTTGGTCAACTTCGGGTCTTCCAACTGGTCGCAGATAGCCACACGCATACCTGCACGAATGAGTTTTGGCAGATAAGTATCGAGTGCATGATGCGGGAAGCCCGCCATGGCATCGCCTTTGGCGCCTGCACCATTGTTTCGGTGAGTCAAAGTGATGCCCAACACCTGCGAGGCAGTGATGGCATCGTCGCAATAGGTCTCATAAAAGTCACCGCAACGAAACAGCAAGAGTGCCTCAGGGTGCTTTGCCTTGAGGTCGAAAAACTGTTTCATCATCGGTGTGAGTTCCTTTTCTTTCTTTGCCATCGTCGTCAGTCTTTTATAGTGTTTATCCTTGTTCTTTAGTGCGGAATGCCAATGCATACATGCGCATCTGTTTCACCATAGCCAGCAAACCATTGCTGCGAGTGGGTGACAGATGCTCTTTCAGTCCTATCTGCTCTATGAAATACAGGTCTGCATCAAGTATTTCCTGCGGTGTATGTCCGCTGAGCACACGGATGAGCAGAGCTACTATACCTTTCACGATAAGTGCATCGCTCTCTGCCGTAAAGGTAATGATACCGTCGGCATAGTCAGCCTGTAGCCACACACGGCTTTGGCAACCGTCTATCAGGTTGCTTTCCACCTTATAGCGCTCATCGAGGGGTGCTTGTTCGTTGCCCAAGTCGATCAGCAGTTGATATTTGTCCATCCAGTCGTCGAAACCGGAAAACTCATCGATAATCTCGTCTTGAATTTCGTTGATGGTCATAAATATATAATATAGGTGTGTTTAATCTTCGTTGTTTTTGATAATCTTAAAGAGTTTATCGCTGGGGCGCACCTTCTCTGGAACTTTGAACGATACGCGAGTGCCTTTCTGTGCAGTTGTCACGGCATGGGTATCGTCGTGGATTTCCTCTACCGTCACATAGAGTGCGCCAGTGGTAGGACCGGTGATGAGCATCTTGTCGCCTACTGAGAACTCGCAAGCCTCGCATGAGAACTCGGCAACACCAAGTTTCGAGAAGTATTTCATGCCCTTGCCCACATACACTTTGCGCTCTGTGGCACACGATCCGTAATGGCTGTTCCACTCTCCAAGGCGCTGTCCTTGATAGTATCCGTCCCAGAAACCGCGGTTGAAAACGGTAGCAAGGCGTTCGTCCCACTCATCCTTCTTTTCCTCGGTAAATGTTCCGTCGAGCACACTCTGAATGGCTTCCTTATAACATTCCACTACGGTTTTGACATATTCGGGACCGCGGGCACGACCTTCAATCTTAAACACACGGACGCCACTCTTCATCATTCTGTCGATGAAGCGCACGGTCTTCAGGTCTTTCGGACTCATGATATACTTATTGTCTATCTCCAGTTCGATGCCTGTCTCCCGATCAGTCACCAGGTAAGAGCGGCGGCAGATCTGCATACACTCACCGCGATTGGCAGAGCGTCCGGTATTGTCAAGACTCATATAGCACTTGCCGCTGATAGCCATGCACAAGGCGCCATGACAGAACATCTCGATACGGATCTGTTGTCCGCTCGGTCCGCAGATGTGCTGTTCTTCTATCTGTTGATAGATATCAGCCACTTGGTCGAGGTTCAACTCGCGTGCCAATACCACTACATCGGCAAACTGGGCATAGAATTTCAATGCCTCGATATTCGAAATGTTCAGTTGGGTAGAGAGATGTACCTCTTGCCCGATACGGTTGCAATAGGTCATCACCGCCACATCCGATGCTATCACTGCAGAAATGCCAGCCTCTTTGGCAGCATCCACAATCTCGTGCATGAGCGGAATATCCTCACCATAGATGATGGTATTGACCGTGAGATAGGTCTTTACCCCTTGTGCATTGCATGTTGCAGCGATTTCCCGCAGGTCGTCGATAGTAAATGCCGATGCGCTGTGAGCACGCATATTGAGTTTCTCGATGCCGAAATACACCGAGTCTGCTCCGGCTTTTAGTGCCGCAGCCAGCGAGTCATGGCTACCCACAGGAGCCATGATTTCATAGTCAGCTATCTGGTTCATGGGTGCAAAATTACAATAAAATAGGTGGATAACAAAATGAAAAGTCATTTTTATCCTAAATCAGTCATCAGATTTCAATTCTGACGGAACCCACTTCCGAAAGAAACGGAAATATCATACCATCCTGCTATTCCAGCAGAAGGGTAGTTGGATGGGACTGACAAGGTACTTACCTACCACTTCTTGCGGTGTAACAATATTATGTGGGAAGAATATTGTGGATTTGCATAATTTTGCTTAACTTTGTGACCACAATCAGACTGTGCCGGATGATGACCGGCATGGCAACGTACTTTTCAGTACATCAATAACGCTACAAAGAACTATAAATATGTTAGTCAATACCTTTTGTGCCGCTGTCAACGGACTTGAAGTGACCACGGTAAAAGTAGAAGTGAGCATGACTCGCGGAGTGCAATTCCACCTGACGGGACTTGCCGATACTGCTGTGCGTGAGAGCTATGACAGAATCAGGGCGGCACTACAGAACAACGGATTGAAGATGCCGATGATGGACATCACCGCCAATCTATCGCCTGCCGATATCAAAAAGGAGGGTAGCGGCTATGACTTGCCATTGGCTATCGGTATTCTGGCGGCAAGCGGAAAGGTTGACGGGAGTCGGCTGAACGATTACATGATGGTGGGTGAGTTGGGACTTGACGGCAGGTTGCAACCCATACGCGGTGCATTGCCCATAGCCATTCGGGCACGCGCCGAACATTTCAAAGGTCTTATCGTGCCGAAACAGAACATCCGCGAAGCGGCTGTGGTCAACCAAGTAGAGGTGTATGGCATGGAAACCCTCATCGATGTCGCCAATTTCTTCAATGGTTCATCGGAGATAGCTCCTACGGTTATCGATACGCGCAAAGAGTTTTATGAACAGCAATCACAGTTTGAACTCGACTTCGCTGACGTGCGCGGACAGGAAAGTGTGAAGCGCGCACTGGAAGTGGCGGCTGCCGGTGGACATAATCTCATCATGATAGGTCCTCCGGGAAGTGGTAAATCGATGATGGCGAAACGCCTGCCAAGTATTCTGCCTCCATTATCGCTCAGCGAAAGTTTGGAGACCACACAGATTCATAGTGTGGCAGGTAAACTATCGCGCGACACCAGTCTCATCTCACAACGACCATTCAGAGCGCCACACCACACCATCTCGCAGGTGGCATTGGTTGGTGGCGGACAGAATCCGCAACCCGGTGAAATCAGTTTGGCACACAATGGTGTGCTGTTCTGCGACGAGTTGCCTGAGTTCAACCGGTCGGTGCTGGAGGTGATGCGCCAGCCTTTGGAGGACCGCTGTATCACCATCAGCCGTGCGAAATACAGCGTGCAGTATCCCTGTTCGTTTATGTTTGTAGCCTCCATGAATCCATGTCCTTGCGGCTATTATGGCGATCCCACTCACAGTTGTGCCTGCACGCCCGGACAGATACAACGGTATATGAACAAGATCAGTGGTCCGTTGCTCGACCGTATCGACATCCATTGCGAGATACAAGCCGTGCCTTTCGCACAACTCTCGCAGATGGCTCCCGGTGAATCGAGCGCAACGATTCGCGCCAGAGTCATTGCCGCTCGCAAGATGCAGGAGGAACGGTTTATGGATTACAAGGGCATCCACTGCAACGCCCAAATGACGGAGCGCATGCTGCATCAGTTTGCCGAACCTGATGCCTCATCCATGGACATGTTGCGCATGGCTATGGAGCGATTGAAACTCTCTGCACGAGCATATAGCAGAATCCTCAAGGTGGCACGCACCATTGCCGACCTTGAAGGATCGGCGCAAGTGCAGCAACAACACATCGCTGAAGCCATCGGTTACCGCAACCTCGACAGAGGTGACTGGGCTGAGCGAGGGATATAAATCACGCCTATAGGGATTTGAAGCCCCAAGCAACTATCACACAATAGAAACATGCCGTTCGCCAAGCAGAACGGTGGAGCATAACAACTAAATAACTTGATGATGAAAAAACTATTCACAACCGTCATGCTGACGCTGGCATTGACATCGACAATGGCACAACAGACCGTGCAACAGTCGGCAGACTACGTACCTACCAAGGAGAACCTTGAGGCACGCAAACATTTTCAAGACGAGAAATTCGGCATCTTCCTCCACTGGGGACTCTATGCCATGCTTGCCACAGGAGAATGGACCATGCACAATGCAGACTTAAACTACAAGGAATATGCCAAACTCGCAGGCGGCTTCTATCCCTCTCGCTTCAATGCCAAAGAGTGGGTAGAGCAGATCAAGGCATCAGGTGCCAAATATATTTGCTTCACCACCCGCCATCACGAAGGCTTCTCCATGTTCGACACCAAATACTCTGACTATAATGTCGTGAAGGCTACACCCTTTAAGCGTGACATCGTGAAAGAACTTGCTGACGAATGTCACCGACAGGGTATTGACATCCACTTCTACTATTCACACATCGACTGGCAACGTGAGGATGCTCCGCTGGGACGTACCGGACACGGCACAGGACGACCCAAGGACAAACAAAATTGGAAGTCGTACTATAAGTTTATGAACAACCAACTCACCGAACTGCTCACCAACTATGGCAAGGTAGGAGCCATCTGGTTTGACGGTTGGTGGGATCAAGACATCAATCCATCATTTGACTGGCAACTGCCCGAACAGTATGCACTCATCCACCGTTTGCAGCCTGCCTGCCTCATCGGCAACAACCATCACGTGACTCCATTCCCTGGCGAAGACTTCCAAATGTTTGAGCGCGACCTGCCTGGCGAAAACTCTGCCGGACTCTCCGGACAGTCTATTTCGCAGTTGCCACTTGAAACATGCGAGACAATGAACGGCATGTGGGGCTACAAGATTACCGACCAGAACTACAAATCGACCCATACACTCATTCAATATCTGGTGAAGGCAGCAGGCAAAAATGCCAATCTGCTCATGAATATCGGTCCGCAACCTGATGGTTGTCTGCCCGCTGTTGCGGTGGAACGTCTGAAGGAGATGGGCGACTGGATGAAGGTATATGGCGAAACTATCTATGGCACACGCGGTGGATTTGTTGCACCTCACGACTGGGGAGTGACCACACAGAAGGACAACCGACTGTTTGTGCATATCCTCAACCTGCAAGACAAGGTGCTCTATCTGCCCACTGGCAATAAGCAGATGAAGAAGGCTGTAGATTTTGTCAGTCGTAAGGCGGTGAAGATGCAGAAGTGTCAAGGCGGTGTGATACTCACGCTTGACGCTGTGCCTACAGCTGTTGATCAGGTCATCGAAATAGGATTCATCCAGTAAACGGATTGATGCTATCAGCAGAAACGAGAGTTCATCCGAGATGAATGAATCTATTATATAAGGTTTGCGTGCGTACACACACGTGTATGCACGCACACGCGATGTCGTAAAAATCGACCTCTCGACCACAGATATGACATAACACGTTGTAAGATATACGGTTAGATGGGTGGTCAGAAATCATACAACGGCATTTTCGACCACACTTCGGCCACCCGTGCAAACACGCGGTTTGCCATCTTCATATAAACGCTAAGCAAGCTATATCTATTGAAGTCAAAGACATACTGATGTTTTTCACGCTTTTGCAGAACCTTGACAATACTTTTGTCAAACGTTGGGCAATACCATTGTCCAATATTGGGCAATACCTTTGTCAAACGTTGGGCAATACCTTTGTCAAACGTTGGAAAATATCTCTTTCAAACGTTGGAAAATATCTCTTTCAAACGCTGAAAAGATCTTTTTCAAACGTTGGATATTACTCTTATCAATCATTGAAAAAGACCTTTATCAACCGTTAGACAATACCTTTGCTAAACGTTGGAAAATGTCTTGGGAAATATCGGGCAATATCCCGCACATAGTAGGATTGCGCCTTGCGTAAATTAAAGGTGGAATCTCGCGCGGAGACTCCACCTTTACTGATATCTTACGATGCAGATGCTTATTTGTCTTTCAGTTCCACTACAAAGCGGATGCCATGACGGAACTCGTCGTCGAGACGGAGATGACCGTTGAGTTTATACGCCATCAGACTGCAAGTGGGGAAGGTAAGTCCGTCGTCTTCAGTCAAATCGGCAATCTCGGAGAATGCCTGGAAAAGTGTTTCGCGCTTCTCTTCGGGCAAGGTCATACCCACAGCCGTTACCAAGAAATTGCCGGTATGGGGGTTGCGCTTCTTAAACTCAAGGTTGATGCGCTCCACGCCATCGGCCTTTACCACCTCTTCTACGATATTGAGCAATATGGTGCGCAAAGCGTCCTCGTTAGTAGCGAAAGAGATGGGTTGGGCAGTACAAGTCACTTCGGTAGTGGACTTGACCATAGCCTTTACCTCTTGGGTGACTTTCTCGCAGAACTGTCCCATATTGTGACTGGTGAGTTCGTAGTGTTCCTCGCGAGTCTGCTCAAGCATCATATAGTTTTCTATGTGTGCGATATAGTTTTGCAAAGCCTTGACCTGTCGCTTGGTATCGCCTTGCTCCATGGCATCGAGTGACGGGCGGATTTGTGCGCTGATATTATTGAGGAACTTGTTTTTCTGCTCGTTATTGCTATTTGCCAAATCGAGGCTGGTCTTCAAGCGCTTGATTTCTCTGACGTTTTTGAACATGACAAAGAGGAAGAAGAGAAGGCCGGCAGCCAGTCCTACGCCAATAACTATAAGGATGACGATGAACGCCCATTGCGCAGTAATGGTAGTAGCCTTGGTGCTTATTTCGTCCTGTGCTTCAGCGTATTGTGCTTTGACAGTTTTCAGTTCGTTGACAGCTCTGATGCCTGCAATAGAGTCGGTCCATTCGTCATACATCTTGTTGATGATGCCCGCCATCAAGTCGTTATTGTCTTGTTTGGCTTTGGCAATAAGGTCTTTGAAGCACTTTTCCTTGCCGTTATCATCCTTGCCTTTTGCATTCATGGCGAATATCTCCTTATAGCATACAGTAGCCAAAGGTGCGTTGCCTGTGGTACGTGCAAAGGCAGCTTTCTTCATGAGCATGTCTTCTATGACATCTTTTTTCTTGCTGGCACGTGCATAGTTTTCCATCAGCGCCATTTGAGCTTTACGTTCTGCCGTCTTGTTCAGACGGGTGTAGAGGCGGAAGCGTTCGTTGCTGACAAGATAATGCAAATCGGGATTGCCGGCTCCAAGCATGGCATCGAGGGCTCTGCAAGTGGCGAAAGCCTCTCGCCAGAGACGGTTTTCTGACTGTCGGACGCTGGTCTGCACACCGTTTTCTACGGTTTGTCGCAGGTTTTGTGCGACCGTTGTGAGTGTGCTGCAAGCAACTAGTAGGGCAAGGATTAACTTTTTCATAATCTGACTGGTGTTTAGGTTATCTTATGCAAAGGTAGTAAATGATATTCAAAAACGAAACACATCTGCTGTTTTTTTCGTCTATTTTTCACCTTTTTTCGTTGTTTTCAATAGTTTCTTTGGATTGAAAGACCATGCTCATTTCCTTTGCGTCATACTTGACAGGGCGACAATGCCCAAAGAGGAAGGCCATAATTCCTTTCCCTATCATCTTACGCACGCGTACATTTATTATATAAGTAGGACGATTCGCTGTGGATGACCGACTGTTGAATGGCATTTCTTTCAAACATCAATAAGACCTTTTACCCAATATTGTATAGAAAAAGAGAGTATTTGGCTTCGGGATGCGTTCGGGATGTGTCTTACTCTGATTGGTGGTCGATTGGTGGTCGGAAACGCAGCAATTAAGCCATCGACCACCACCATAATGCCATATCTCTCAAAGGATTACATCATAGTGGTGGTCGTGTGGTCGAAATATTTCTGAAAACTAAATTTTCTGTATGTCAGTTGGTACGCTATCCTACCCGCTGGGAATGATGCATCAGTATTCAAACGAACTGCCGCCAAGAAACTCGCGAAGTAGCGATGTGGGCGGTATCTGGTCTTCCTTGATGGTGTGGATGTAGCGCAGAAACTTCATCAATCTATATGCCTCGGCATACTCTTCGCAGTTTTCAGGCACCTGTTCCAACAAGGGCAACGCCTGATTCTTCAGTACTGCCAGTTCGAAAAGCATGGCAGAATTGAACATGGCATCGGCATTTTCCTGATAAGGGAATATCCAGCGGTTCTCACCCCGGCGTACCGAAGGCCAACGACGGATGGTGTCGCATGCCGATACCCCACGGTATTTATAGTCGCGAACGATACGGCGCAACAGGCGGTTGTCGGTAGTCGGTATGTAATTGTGTGTGTCGAGCAGGATGGTGGTCAATGCCGAAGCATAGACACGGAATATCTGATCGTTGGGGATAGATGCTGTCAGTTCGGGATTGAGCGCATGGATACCTTCCAAGACAAGTACCTCGTTGCCCTGAAGTCGTAGGCGACGACCGCTTTTTTCACTTCTGCCCATCTGGAAATTATAGCGTGGCAGTTCCACTTCTTCGCCTCTGAACAGGGCATTCATCTGCTCGTTGAGCAAAGGAATGTTGAGTGCATGCAGATGTTCGTAGTCGTAGTCGCCAGTCTCATCGCGCGGTGTCTGGTCGCGGTTTACGAAGTAATCGTCGAGCGAAATGCCAATGGTATGGATGCCGTTGACCGCCAGTTGTACCGAAAGGCGCTTGCAGGTGGTGGTCTTACCGCTCGATGAGGGACCGGCTATGAGCACCATCTTCACATTTTTCCGTTTGGCAATCTCATCGGCTATCTGCGCAATCTTCTTCTCTTGCAGCGCCTCACTCAGTTGGATGAGTCCGTTCGACTTCCCCTCTTCCACCGCTTTGTTCAGGTCGCCAATGGTACTGATGCCGAGGATGTCCTGCCAATGGTGGTGCTCCATAAAGATGTCGAACATCTTGTCCTGACGCACCAGTTCGCCCAAGCGTGACGGATCTTGTGGTGACGGCACGCGCAGAAGGATTCCGCCGAAATACGGTTCGACGCCGAAAAGTGTCAGTTGCTCGGTATTGGTGAGCATCGAGCCATAGTAATAATCCACATAGCCATCTATCTCATAATAGGTGGTATAGAGCGATCCCAACCCTTCAAGGAGCTTCACCTTCGATACGGTTCCCATCTCACGAAACATGCGGATGGCATCTTCGGTTGTTGTTTGATGGCGATGAATGGGGATGGCAGCAGCCACAATCTCCTGCATGCGCTTTCTAATGGCAGCCACATCAGCGTCGGTCACCTGATGCCCGATATGCAAATCGCAATGGTAGCCATTGCTCACTGGCACATTGATAACCACATGTCCCGTGCCATAAAGATCGTGGACAGCCTTGCAGAGCACGAAAAACAAACTGCGAGTATATGCTCTTAGCGCAGAAGGATGGCGGAGACTGAGAAACTCCACATCCTTACAATTATACACGCGATAGTGCATTCCCTCTATCTTATTGTTAACTCGTGCACTTATCGGACCGTACTCCATGGTAAGACCCGAAAAAGAAAAAATATCAGAAAGTGTACTTCCGATGCTTACATTTAATATTTTTTTATTATTTTTGCAACGGATTTGAACCATTTGTTCCATAGGCATATTGTTTGCATTAGTCGTGGACAAAGTTAGTGAATATATTTAGAATACAATAAGAATTTAAACTTTTTAAACTTCCAAGTATGTCAATTTGGATTCTTTTCAAGCTTTTGGGATCACTTGCCCTGCTGATGTTCGGTATGAAATCAATGAGTGAGGCTCTCCAAAAAATGGCAGGACCGCAATTGCGACATGTCCTCGGTGCCATGACCACCAATCGTTTTATGGGTATGACCACTGGTATGCTTGTCACGGCAAGTGTACAGTCGAGCACCGCTACAACTGTGATGACCGTTTCGTTTGTAAACGCAGGTCTGCTGACTTTGGCACAGGCTATCTCAGTTATTATGGGTGCTAATATTGGAACAACCCTGACGGCGTGGATTATGTCGGCAGGGTTTTCTTTTAATATCACCGACTTCGTCTATCCGGCTTTCTTTTTCGCCATTATCCTCATCTATTCGAAGAAAAAGCGCTTCATAGGCGACTTCGTGTTTGGTATTGC
>Ga0129310_1002931_pt1 | contig 11682 bp, 8 predicted proteins | sample Go1ome_2_FD_94433 | JGI IMG/M metagenome (GOLD analysis project Ga0129310, IMG submission 94433) | Western lowland gorrila individual fecal microbial communities from Wisconsin, USA - Go1022A metagenome | ecosystem: Host-associated > Mammals > Digestive system > Large intestine > Fecal | place...
ACAGAGAAGTTAAACCCCGCTACGCCGATGGTACTGCGAAAGTGGGAGAGTAGGTAACCGCCACCTTAAGCCGTCCGGGCGGCATCCGACAACGGATGCCGCCCGGACTCATTTTATAATGTCGAATCCGGAATGCCATTATAATGTCGGATGTTGAATGTCGAATTGGGCTGCGCCCGGGCATTGCCGGTGGATGGTCGGAGTGCTGTGAGAGCTATGGGAGCTATGGGAATGATGGGAGCGCCGGGAGCGATGTGGGAACGATGTGGATTATGGCATGGCCGGGCGAGATACGAGAACTTGGACACTCTGAGGGCTCTGAGTGCGGATATCTTTGAGTAGACGTACAGAGATAGTATAATAAGGCAGGAATGAGTGTATGGAATGGGTATTGGCGGCAGGGAATGTGTAGTCGGTTGTGTCAGTATTGGAGGTATACGAAGGGTACAAGATCGGCAGAGCGTGTTTGTATGACGGCAAAGATGACGGCTGCGAGGATTATGGCTTGCAGTACGGTCGGACATGCAGCGTATGTTTGCTGTAGGCGTATTGTCCATGCGTGAGGACTCATGTGAAGCAGTAGGCCTGTAATGATGGCAATAAATACTAATGGGTATGCGTTTACGATCTGCGGTAGCATGTCCCAGTGGGGGCTTTCGGTTATTTGGTTAAGCATGTCGCCAAGGGTTTCCATGGATGGTGCGCGGAAAACGGCAAAACCTATTACGACAAGCACAAATGTGAGTGTGATATTGAAGGTTATGGCGGGCATGGAGTTTTTGATCCATTGTGGGGTGTGCCATATTTTGTGCAGTAGCTTGTGTATAGCTAATAGTGCGCCGTGGTAGGCTCCCCATATGAGATACATCCACGATGCACCGTGCCATAAACCGCCGATAACCATGGTGAGCATTAGGTTGGTGTACATACGTATTTGGCTGCATCTGTTACCGCCCAAAGGTATGTATATGTAATCACGCAGCCATGTGGAGAGTGAGATGTGCCATCTGCGCCAGAATTCGGTGGGGCTTTGTGATTTGAATGGTGAGTTGAAGTTGTCCTTGAAACGGTATCCAAGAAGGAGGGCAATGCCTATTGCCATGTCGCTGTATCCCGAGAAGTCGCAATATAATTGTATGGTAAATCCGATGGTCCCGAATATGTTTTCTATGCCTGAGTACAGGGACGGATTTTCGAATATTCTGTCTACAAAATTTCCGCTGATATAGTCTGCAATAATGACTTTTTTGACGAGGCCTGTCATGATGAGGAAAAAACCTTCGCCGACCATAACACGTGTGGCTTCTGCACGGGCCTGTATTTGGGGTATGAGGTCGCGTGCGCGTACTACGGGACCGGCAAGAAGCGGCGGGAAAAATGTGAGGAAGAACGCGTAATCGAGGAAGTTGTGTACCGGGGTCATCTTGCCGCGGTAGATGTCTACAATGTAGGATATTGACCTGAATGTGAAGAATGATATGCCGGCAGGGAGTATGATGTCGAGCGCGTCAAAATGTGTTCCAGTGATATTTGCAATTGTTTCGTAGAGTAGATTGAAGTACTTGAAGTACACGAGCATACCCACATTTACAATCACGTTTATGGCTACAATGGAGCGTTTGACCCATCTTTGACCGGCGCAGCCCATCCATCGCCCGAGGAGGTAGTCGCTTACGCATACGCCTATGAGGATGAAGCAGCATTCGGCGCTGTTCTTGTAATAGAAGTATAGAGAGAAGAGGATGACAAATACCATCTTGACTGTATGGTGTCGGCGCATCATACGGTATATGGCAAGGAACAGCAAGAAGATGAGCATGAAGGCGCAAGTGTTGAATAACAGCGGATTGTGGCTGTCGTACAGCAGTGCGCTTGTCAGTGCTTCAGTGTCTATCAATTGGTCTATATTTTCCATTGTCTAAATTGTGGATGCGCTACGAGCCGTGAGGTGTCAGCGACGTCGTCTGCGCCTTCCTTTGTTTCGTTTTTTGGAAGACTTGGTGCTTTTGTATTTTTTCTTCGAGGAGCGTGATTTCTTGGCTTTAGGGGTGCGCTTTGTCTCCGATGTCGAAGCCTTTGATTTTGGGGCTGTTGACTGCCCTTCGTTGTTGTGCGGTTCGGCGGTGATGGCAGATGCCGGGATTTTGGCAACGGCTTTGCCTGTAAGAGCCGCGTCCAAAGCTTCGGCGAGCAAATCGCCTTCAAGGTGGTATCCGGCCCATGTGCGGTGGATGCGGTCGCCTCCGAGCAGGTGCGCTGATAGCCAAAGTGTCGAGGATCCGTTGCCTCCGGCGACATCATACCAGTCCCAGGTAGCGATATGGTGTTGTTCGCCGTATCGTAGTATAGCCGAGCGCAGGCGTGCGATGCTGCTGTTGACGGCGAATGACCGCACTCGCCTTATCTTGGCGCGTTTGCGGCGCTTGCGCCGTGTGCGTATGGTAGTGTAGACGGTGCGCTGGCATTCGGATGGAGTTGTCAGCAATATGTGCACGCCGGGGTTGTGCGTGTGTATGTCTGATACAAGTGCATCGATTTGCCTTGTGAATGCTTCGTCTGATATTTTCCCGAACGCTTCGTTTGTGCCAAGGCTGACTATAACCAGATCCGGGGCAAGTTGTCGCAGCGAGGCTCCAAATTCGCCTATGCTGTTGTATTGTGAGAATGTCGCTCCATTATTGCCTATTGCGTGGTATCGGATGCCGTGGTTATCGCGTCTCAATTCAAAGCCGTAGATGTTGCCGCCGGGGGCGTCTATCGTGATTGTGCATGCCGATACTGCGTGGTCGAGCACGGCAAGTGTGGCGTTGTTGCCATCTATTTCGTCAAATGCGACTTCCGCCGAGCCCGCAGTGACTTCCGAGATGGAAATTTCGCCGCGTCCATATACAGCGATTGCGTCAAAAGGCTGTGCATTTGAAATATCAAAGGATACCGTGGAAGCGGGCATGGCCAGTGATATTCCCGTAAATCCCATTGTCGTGGGCCACGGCATGCGCATGAGTTTGGCCGAAGTGAAAGACGCTGATGATGTGATGCGATAGTCGGTGGGTTGGTTTGTACCTGCGAGGCGGAATGGGATGATTAGTCCGCGACCGGCGCTGCCATATCGTTGTTGGAGATGGCGCCGTACGCGCGATGTGTTGCCTTCGGCCTGTATGTGTGAGTCTCCGATATGTACGATGTCAAGGGTAGCGTGTCCGGCTGCCGCTTCTTTCAAAATCTGCTGCAGCCCCGACCAGTCGGCGCCGTTGAGATGTATTCGGTTGGCATTGTAATGGATAAATGCGTATCGGCGAGATTTCGAGCCGTCTTCACGATCCTCGCCAAATACCGGATTGGCGCGGACGTCCGCGTCCGTTGTATCAGGCGATGTCGCAAGTTCCTCGGTTGAGACTGCGTACATGGTCGTAGTCCCGGTTGCAAGGGCTGTCAATGACAATGCTAATATGAGGACACGCACAATCATTTGAGAGCGGCAATGATAGCGTTGTATAGTAGTATTGCCAGGCGGCTGCCGCCCTTGGCGTTGAGGTGTATGTAGTCCGGGTTTATTTCGCCGGCATCGCGCCATTCGATGACGGCATTATCGCCGCCCATAGCTGCGCGAGTGTCCCAGAACAATGCGCATCCAAAGCGTGCGGCATCGCGTTGGGCGTCCACCATGGCTTGTGCCGTAGGCATGGACTTGACTTGTGTGCCTAATTTTTGTCCTCGGTCGCCGATGCCCATGATCATGATGTCTGCATTGGGGTAGCAGGCACGCAGGCGTTGTATCAGCGAAACCATCAGTTTAGAGTACCCACCATAAGACTTCTGCTTGGAAGTCAATGCGTTGATGCCGTATTCGATGATTATTAAATCATAGTCAACGTATTGTCGCATTTGCGCTGCAAGTTCGATGTTGGTTTTGCGGTTGGCCACGCCCGAATTGCCTCGCAGGGACATGCAGTCGACAGCTATGCCGTTGGCGCCGTCGAGATATGCTCCCAATACCACGATGCCAGGTGTAGTAGTCGAGATGGAAGCCTTCTTGGTAGTTCCTTCCACCTGAATGCATTGTACGTTGGGCGATGCTGCCAATGTGTGGGTGTTCGTTTCGGAGTCGGTGGATATTGTGATGCTGCCTCCTTCCGGTGCTATGCACAATAGGCGGGTGCGCGACCATCCCGCTTCGCCTTTGGCGGCCTTGAAAGTTGTTTGCGACTTGGATGTGCTGACAAAGTATTCGCCCGATAGCGAGCGGTAGGCGTCTTTAGCGTTTTTGCGTATGTCCATTTGTTTCCATCCCGAGCAAGTCTGTCGCACCGTGCGGCGAAATCCGGGTATCTCGCTTTGCATGTACATGTATCCGACGCCGGCGCCGCCGTATACTTTGCGTAAGTCGCGGCGCAGGTCTCCAGTTAGGATGTCTCCTTCGATGTAGCTGTCGCCGATGACGGCTATGCGTGCCTGTCTGCCGGCTGCTAAGGCAAAGCGCAATCTCTGCATTCCCGTATTGGCTTTTGTGTAATCTTCGATGAGTACATCACCGGCCGCATTGCGCGGGATAGGCATGGCTGCCCGGACGTGTGCCGAGTCGGGTATGGTCAATGCAACGGCCGAACTGTTTGACCCCTTGGGTGTTGTGATTGTATCGCTCGTGACCTTTTCGTACTCTGTCTCGGTAAGTGCGTTTTCCAATTCGGGGTCTATGGGTTCTTCTGCCGTTGCCTTGGTTTCGCCGCCGTCGGTGATGTCTGCAAGGAGGTTGAAGTCCTTGATGTAATTGTCGGTCCACTTGCCCCATGGACATATTGATAATGCCGCTATGATGGCGACGGCCAGTGCAAGTATGGCCAATGCACGCGACGGCGCGGGCTTGTTTGGCCTGTCTTGGTTTTGTTGTGTGTCTTTTTCGTTATCCATTTGGTCAAATGTTGTTGAGGATAGAGCGCAGAAGGCCCGAGGCCTTCAATGCCGTTTCGTTTCGTTCGGATTCTGCGTCCGAATTCGATAGAATTCCGCTGCCGGTATATATGCAGTACCGGCCTTGGTTGTCGGTATGGGCGCACCGTAAAGTCACAAATGCTTGTGCCGTCTTGTCGTCCTCTATGGAGATATATCCGCCGTATAGTTGTCGCGGATGTTTTTCAAACTTACGGATGAGTCGCAGGGCGGTGTGGCGCGGCCATCCGCCGAGTGCCGGAGTCGGGCTTAGAATGTCCAATAGCTCGCGATAGGCATTGGGTGAAGCGGCTGTGCCGTATATGTGTGTGCATATATGAGTTACGGCGCCGCTGGCTACATTGCAGGTGTAATTCCGGATGTTCTGTACGTGAGCCTTATTGAGCTGGCGGATGATTTCGTCTGAGACTATAGATTGTTCGCGGATGTTTTTGATGTCCCATTGACACAATCCGTCAGCCGGGGTCGGCATTGTGCCGGCTAAGGCCATCGTCGATATTCTGCCGGAATCTAATTTCATGTCCAGCAAACGTTCGGGTGTTGAGACTATCCATGTCCCGGTCTCGGGTGTGTGCAGCAGTATGTTGAAGTTGTTGGGTGTGTTCTTGAAGTAATCCAGCGCCACGGCCACGGTGTCCTTGGCAAGTGCCTGTGACTGTCCGCAAATGATACGGGATAATACGGCTTTACCATTGCTTCGGGCTACTATGCGCTTTAAGCTCTCAATGTCGGCCATGTAGAGTGCTTCATCGGTGCTGTCGGTGCATATAGTCGCGGTCGTCTTTGCTGTGCCTGTGGCTCGTAGCGCCTCATCAGGGGTGAGCCCGTCGTATATTGCAATGCCTGACGAATAAGGACGGGCAAAATCTACGGCGACAAGGCGACGTATACTAAGTCGCGGCTCGTCTCCGCAGATCCAGCGCAGACTTTTAGACCTCGGGATACTGTATATGGCTGCTCGTAATCCTGAACTTAATGCATGGCGCATAGCAGGGACTATGTTTTTGTATGCACGGCCATGCAAATTGTGCGGTTGGTTTTCTGCCCTTGAAAATGTCATGCTAAAACACCTATTAGGTCGTAGGGTAGGGCCTCGGTAATCGTTACATTGACAAACATCCCCGGATGTATATCTGCCGGTACGGCTGTGCGCGGAATCAGAATTTCCGGGTCTACTTCAGGCGAATCCCATTGGCTGCGGCAGGTGACATATTCGTCCCCGATGCTATCAACCACAACCTCGAATGTTTGCCCGACTTTGGCGAGGTTTGTTTCGGCCGAAATCTCCTGTTGTTCTTCCATCAAGATGTCAAGGCGTCGTTGTTTCTCCTGTTCGGGAATGTTGTCCCGGTAATGAGTGGCACCGTAAGTGCCTTCCTCTTCGCAGTAGGCGAAGGCGCCCATGCGTTCGAAGCGTTGCTCGCGCACAAAATCCAGCAAATCTTCGAATTCGGCCTCGCCTTCGCCGGGGAAACCTACCATAAGAGTGGTGCGGATGTGTATGCCCGGAACTTCACGGCGTATGCGTGCAAGCAGCTCCACTGTCTCGGCACGAGTGATGTGTCGTCTCATGTTTGCGAGAACCTTATCGCTGCTGTGTTGTAGTGCTATGTCGAGATACTTGCAGATGTTGTCGTGTGTCGCCATAACCGGCAAAATCTCGTAGGGGAAATCGGCGGGGTAGGCATAATGTAGACGTAACCAATGTACGCCTTCAATGGCTGCCAGTCGCTCTAATAGTGAAGCTAATGCTCCTCTCAGCCCCAGATCTTGGCCGTAACTGCTCAGGTCCTGTGCTATGACATTGAACTCGCGCACGCCGCTGCGTGCCAATGTCTGTACTTCAGAAACAATTTCATCGGCCAGACGAGAGTGATGCCGACCTGTAATCAGAGGAATGGCGCAAAAGGCGCAAAAGCGATTGCACCCTTCGCTGATTTTTATATAGGCATGGTGGGGCGGGGTAGTGAGTATCCTCTCCCAAAGTGCTGACGATGGATGCGCGTGTGCCAAGTCGCGAGCGACGTCTACCCAGTCGAATTTGCCGTACCAGCGATCTACTTCCGGGATTTCGGCTGCCAATTCGTCGCGGTAGCGCTGCGACAGACATCCCATGACGGTAAGCCCGCCTATACGTCCCGAGGTACGTGCCTTGGCACACTCCAAAATCATATTTATGGATTCTTCCTTGGCATCGCCTATAAATCCGCATGTATTGATTATGACTTCATCGGCTCCGTTGATGTCATCGCTGTCGTGGTCCACCGAAAATCCGGCATCGCTAAGCATACGCATTACCCTCTCGCTGTCCACAAGATTTTTGGAACAACCCATGGTGATGATGGACACTCTCTTTTGCTCCATGTCTATATCGTATTCCAGGAAGGTCAGTCCTTGACCGGCCCGTTATCGAACAATGAACGTACAAATTCTTGGCGGTCAAACACCTGTAAATCGTCTATGCCTTCGCCCAGGCCGATGTATTTTACAGGAACTTGCAACTCATCGCTTATGCCGATGATGACGCCGCCCTTGGCTGTGCCGTCCAGTTTTGTTACGGCAAGTTCGGTGACCTGCGTGGCTGCGGCAAATTGCCGTGCTTGTTCGAAGGCGTTCTGCCCTGTACTGCCGTCCAATACAAGCAATACTTCGTGAGGCGCATCGGGTATTACGCGTTGCATCACGCGTTTTATTTTGGATAATTCCTCCATTAACGCGCTCTTGTTGTGCAGTCGTCCGGCTGTGTCAATAAGCACTACGTCCGCTTGCTGTGCCACGGCAGAAGAAAGTGTGTCGAAGGCCACGGCCGCCGGATCTGCATTGATGTGCTGTTTTATGATGGGGACATCGGCTCGCTGTGCCCATACCTCGAGCTGTTCGATGGCTGCGGCACGGAAGGTGTCGGCGGCACCGAGCATCACCTTGTTTCCTGCGCGTTTGTACAGGTGAGCCAATTTACCGATGGTCGTGGTTTTGCCTACGCCGTTTACGCCGACAACCATGATGACATATGGGCGCTTGTCCGCCGGGACTTCAAAGTCGCCAAGGTTTGAGGTCTTGGTTTCGTCCTTGGCTAGTAAGGCTGAAACCTCTTCGTAAAGGATTTTGTAGAGTTCGTCCAGACCCATGTACCTGTCGCGTGCAACTCGGTCTTTGAGCCGGTCGATGATTTTCAGCGAAGTTTCCGGACCGATATCGCTGCTGATGAAGATGTACTCGAGTTCGTCGAGAAAGTCTTCGTCAATGGTGCTGCGTCCGGCTATTGCTCGTTTGATTTTGTCTAAGAGCCCGGTTTTTGTCTTTTCGAGACCCTTGTCGAGGGTTTCCTTTTTTTTCTTGGAAAATAGTCCAAACATATATTGTCTAATGAATTTATATACACAATAATCAAGCCGTTACGGCCGTTGTGTTGAGCCGTGACGGATTTGGATGTCGTCATCGCGGCCACGCCGGGTCGCGCGCGTACTTAAGTAAAGTATGCAAAGGTACTAATTTTTTGTGATAAGAGCTATATGTCGGACCGATAGGACGTGTCGGTCGGCGGCTTGATGTGGACGCCGGCTTGCAAGTGCGTAACCGTGTTTGTGATTCAGCATTTATGGTTGGCGTAATACGTTCCCGAATGAAGGGTGGCTGCCGGTCCGGTCATTAAGATGTGTCCCGTGGCTTTGTCTCGGTCGATTAGCATGTTACCGCCGAGAAGTCGCACTGTTATCGGCCAGTCGGCACGCCCTGTCAGTACGGCGGCCGTCGCGGCGGCACATGCTCCTGTACCGCAAGCCATTGTCTTGCCTACGCCGCGTTCCCATGCGCGGACCGAAAGAGTGTTTTTGTCATCTGTTCGGGCAAATTCGATATTGGCACGTTCGGGCCAAATCTCGTGCTTCTCCAATTCCGGGCCGAGTGTGTGCAGCATCTCGTCCGTGAAGCTGTCGACAAAGACTACACCGTGTGGATTGCCCATGGATACGGCGGTGACTTTCACTCGCTTTCCGGCGACGTCGATAGGGGCGTCAAGCATAGCGTCTGCATCGAAATTCACCGGTATGTCGGATGGCGTGGTCATGGGCAGCCCCATGTCTACGGTCACGGATTCGACAAGTCCGTCAGGAGCCGTATGCAGTTGCAGCGACTTGATGCCGCTGAGTGTTTCGATTGTAAGATGGTCGGCTTTCGTGATATGATTGTCGGATACATATTTGGCTACGCAGCGGATGCCGTTGCCGCACATCTGGGCTTCTGTGCCGTCGGCGTTGAAAATTCGCATGCGGCAGTCGGCTTTGTGGCTTGGCAATATGGCTATGATGCCATCGGTGTCGAGGCCTGTATGTCGGTGGCTCATCTCGACGGCGAGTGATGATAGATTGCTGATTTGTCGGTCAAAGCAGTTGATAACCACGAATTTGTTGCCTAAACCTTGCATCGTGACAAAAGGTATCGATGAGTGGACGTCTGCGGAGTAGCTCGAGTTTTGTCCGCACGTCTTGACAGACTGCTCCAAACGTTTTAGTCCCTCGGTAAGGACCAGACGCGGTACGCCCACATTCATGCGCATAAAACCATGGCCTTCCACGCCAAAAGATATGCCGTCGCTGAGTGCCAAATGCCCGTTGCATATCAGCATTTTGACCAAGTCTTCTTGGGTCATGCCCAATTTGCGAAAATCAAGCCAAATGGTGAACGATGCATCCGGTCGGTGCATGGACACGTTTGGAACCCTTTCGGATAGGAATTGTTCGGCAAAGTCGATGTTGTCTTGTAGGTACTCCAAGACTTGGTCAAGCCACGCTTCGCCGAGGTCGTAGGCGGCCTGTGTCGCAACCATCGCTGCTATGGGCGGCGTGTTGAATTCGCTTGCAGACAGCCAGTCGAAAAACGGCTCACGCAGTTTCGGGGATTTGACCACGGCCCAGGCGCTTACGATGCCGGGAATATTGAAGGTCTTGGAAGGCGCGCCAAGCGTCACTGTAATATCTCGGGCATAGTCTGAGACGTCGGCTGTGGGTATGTGCTTGGTTCCATGGAGCATCATGTCTCCGTATATCTCATCGGACACGAGTATAATGCCTTGGGTGCGGCATATCGATGCCACGCGAGACAAGGATGCCTTGTCCCATTGCAAGCCTATGGGATTGTGCGGATTGCAGATAATCATCATAGCCGGACGTTGGCTTGCTATGACGTCCTCGAGGTTGTCGAAGTCCATGATATAGTTGCCTCGGCTGTCAAGCTTCAGGGGATTGGCAACCACGCGTCGGCCGTTGCCCTCTATGACGCTCCGGAACGAGTGGTACACATGCGGCTGAATCAAGATGCCGTCTCCGGGACGGCTGAAATAATTGATGCACAGGCTCAGAGCTTTCTTCAGTCCGGGCATGAATGTTACTTCATCGGCCTGAACATGCCATCCGTGACGTCTGTCGAGCCACGAAATGATACTATTCCAAAAATCGGCGGGAGCGGATGTGTATCCCAGTACGGCATGGTCGAGACGTCGGCGCAATGCATCAATGATGCATGGACAAGCCTCAAAATCCATGTCGGCGATCCAAAAAGGCAATAGGTCGTGGCGGCCGAATTTGCGGTCCATTTCTTCTATCTTGGTGGCGCAAGTATCGTGTCGATCCACCACATTATCAAAGTTGTAGCTATTATTCATTGTTGTGAAGTCGGGCGTTAAGCCTGTCATAGGATATGCTTAAATCTGCGGAAAGGGGGAGCGCAAAGGTATAAAACTATTTCCATATTCGCAATGTCTAATCGGCGATTGAGTTAAATTCAAGTTAAAGACTCGGTAAAATTTGGTAGAAAAAACTATTCTCGCTAAGTTTGCATTACCAAAACGAGAACATTTACGTGTTGGAAATTGTAAGCATCCAGAGACAGGCTTGACCTGCTCCAACCGAGGCTCCTCGTAACAGCCCACGGTGGGAAAATGATGCGAAGTTACTCACTTAAAAACAAAAGTTATGAGAAAATCACCTACGACATTCCAACTCTCCTCCATTCTTAAGGCCACTTGCCAAAGCGCAAGCGGCCAATTGCTGTATATGCCTATGCCAACGTCGTCAAACGGCGTTGAACCATCTCTGCTATTGTCTCTTGTGTTTTGGAAAGAACCCCGGAAAAAACGAAAAAGCAGAAAGCCGTACCATTCATCGTCAAATTTCTCAATCACTATACTAAATACTAATATTATATGGATAATAAAACTAATTGTTTTGAGCTGCTCGACGGCTCAAAGCTGAAGGGCTATCCCTCGGCCAACCCGTTGACTCCCGTATCAAACGCCTTTTCCCTCGACACCACCGGTCAATATCTATCCTTTGGCCGTAAACCGGCAAGAACGCCTAAAAATAATGAGGCTGAACGACAGCGTGGGCACAAACTGTTCTATGAGAATGTTCCACTCTTTCTTGCCAATGCAGACAAGATTCTAAGCGACAGCCGTCTCTTTCTGGCTCCGATTCCTGTTCAGAATGGTCTTGCCTATACCGGTACGAGCGGTTTCCATCGTCCGACCCTCGGAGTCTACATCGAATGGTGGCTTTATTACAAGGAAGATTCCATCGACCGCAAAGGTCGTCCCATCTGGTATATCAGCGGCTCGCCACTTAGCGGATGCAACGTATGCGCTTCGGTGGACCGCAAGGGGAAGGACCATCAAGCCAAACTCAATGGTCGATTCAGTTCCGTGTGGGGGACTTTCGTGGATGTCAATGCTCGCTATGATGA